>Ga0180433_10000748_pt1 | contig 55265 bp, 40 predicted proteins | sample SS_ome_8_FD_132980 | JGI IMG/M metagenome (GOLD analysis project Ga0180433, IMG submission 132980) | Hypersaline lake sediment archaeal communities from the Salton Sea, California, USA - SS_1_D_1 metaG | ecosystem: Environmental > Aquatic > Non-marine Saline and Alkaline > Hypersaline >...
CCGGCCATGGGGTCAGACGGGGACATGATTTACCAGTTCTGCGGGCTGTCCATCGGGGCGGGGTACCGGAGCAACCTGGCCCTGGTAATGAGGACCTCGGAGGACAACGGCGTGACCTGGTCAAGAGCGAGGTTCGTGAATCCCGAGCGGGGTATTCCGAGCCAGCCCGTTCCATCCTTCATCAGGACGAGGGAGGGTCTTATCATGTTCCCCTCGGATGCTCCGAGGAGTTCCATAATATGGATATCCGAGGACGGTGGAAAAACCTGGAGGGCATCTGAGGGAAGGATATCCGGGATCCACGCAGGGTTGGTCCAGCTCAAGGACGGCAGACTCATGGCGATGGGCCGGTGCGGGGGGGAAAACGAGCGCATGCCCGTGAGCATCTCCTCTGATTTGGGTAGAACCTGGGATTACTCGCCAAGCCCGTTCCCCCCGATCCGCAGCGGGCAGCGCATAGTGCTGATGAGACTGAGGGAGGGACCGATACTGCTGTGCTCCTTCGCCGGGGCCCGAAGGAACCCGGAGCCGATGCCGATGCGCGATGCCTCCGGGAGGGAGCGTCCCGTGACGGGCCTGTTCGCCGCGGTTTCCATGGACGAGGGCCGTACCTGGCCCCACTTGCGGCTGGTCAGCGACGATGGCCCTGGAAGGGAGATCGAGGCTATGGACGGGAACAAGTTCACAATGGGGTTCGAGAGCGCCGAGCCACTGGGTTACCTGGCGGCGTGCCAGGCCGACAACGGGGTCATCCATCTAATTACCAGCCGCCAGCACTACTCCTTCAACCTTTCCTGGCTGAAAACCCCGGCTCCCCCCAGCCCGGTCGGTTTATAGAATGCATAAAAAGTCAAACGGGATCAATGGTCACAAGTAATTATAGGTAGAAGGGTGCTATTTGACCTCGGTTTGGAAAATGTCTAAAGAACACAGGGTGGCAAGTACCGGAGACCTCGAGGTTGGCCAGATGAAAGAGATCGAGGTGGCTGGTACCAAGGTACTGCTTGCGAGGTTGGAGGATGGATTTCACGCAGTTGGCGCCACCTGTCCTCACAAGGGAGCCCCGATGGTGGAGGGGGCCCTGATCGGGTCGCACCTGAGGTGCCCATGGCACCAGGCGGTGTTTGATGCTGGAAGTGGCAGGCTCCTGGAACCCTGCTCGCTTGATTCCCTGCCGAACTACGAACTGAGGGTTGAGGGCGGGGACGTATACATCCGAATCCCAGAGGATGCTCCAGATTCCTGCGAACCGGAGATGGTGGACCTCGACCCCGAGGCCGATGGTATGACCTTCGTCATTCTCGGGTCGGGTGCTGCCGGAATGGCAGCGGCGGAGACCCTGAGGTCGGATGGTTTCAAGGGCCGGATAATCATGGTGACGCGCGAGGATGACATGCCGTACGACAGGACCGAACTGAGCAAGTGGTACCTAGGCGACCCAGGGTCCGAGGAACCCCTCGTCCGCTCAAAGGATTTCTACGACGACCACGGAATTCAGTTGCTTCTCGGTCGGGAGGTAGAGGGAGTTGAGGCGGGGAAGAAGTTCATCAGCTTCACTGACGGCTCCAAGCTCGCCTATGACAGGCTTCTACTCGCAACGGGATCGAATCCCCGGCATCTCGGAGTTCCCGGGGAGGACCTCGACAATGTGCTGGTGCTACGGAGCCTGGCCGACTGCAGGAAAATCAGGGAGCTGGCCAGGGAGGGTTCCTCGGCAGTCGTGGTGGGGGCAAGCTTCATCGCCATGGAGGTATCGGCATTTCTTCGGCAGCGGGGGGTGGAGATAACGGTAGTGGGTCCGGATGAAGTACCCTTCGGCCGCGTTCTCGGCCCGGAGATCGGTGGGATGTACCGGGCGGAACATGAGACGAACGGGGTCAATTTTAGACTGGGCAGAAGGGTTTCCCGCTTCGAGGGCAGGGGGTCGGTTTCCTCGGCAGTGCTTGACGATGGGGAGAAAATTTCGGCCGATTTCGTCGTACTGGGCGTAGGCGTTACGCCATCAACAGGATACCTCCGGGGATTCGATCTCAACGGTGATGGGAGCGTTACCGTGAACGGTCAGATGAGGGTCTGCGAGGACATCTACGCCGCAGGCGATATTGCGACATTTCCGGACTGGAGAACAGGCACGCCCATAAGGATTGAGCACTGGAGGCAGGCCCTTCAGCTGGGTCGTCTGGCGGCCCACAACATGTCGGGGAAAAACGCCAGCTATTCCGATGTCCCCTTTTTCTGGACCTTTCAGTTCTCAGTAAATGTCAAGTATGCCGGCTATGCCGTGGACTGGGACGAGATCATCTACGATGGAGACCCGTCGGAACAGGATTTTGTGGCATACTACGTGAAGGGTGGCCGGGTCGAGGCAGCCGCTGCCTGTAACCAGACCCTGAAGATATGCAAAATCGCCGAGATGCTCGGGAGCAGTATAAAACCTACGGTAGAGGAGATAAGGTCCAACCTCCAGTAGCAAGTTGGGCTGCCTGAAACTAGATGCTTTCAGGGATTTTGCTGGTCGGGTTCCGGGGCCTGTGGCTGTGGCTGGCCCGGGCCCCCGGCTGTGGGCACGGGTGGTCGAGTGCCGATGTATATGAGGATCCCACCGATTCCCGTGAAGAAGGCGCCGCCGACGAGGAAGGCGGTTGCCAGCAGCATAAGCAGGGATGGTATCTTGATGTTGAGCTCAACCTCGGCGTTGATATCGCTGGTGTAATCCTCGTTCATGAGCACTGCCCAGTAGGTTCCGGGCTGCACGTCCCACTCCAGTTCCCTGCTCCCATCGCCATGCTCCTTGATTTCCCAGAAGGTCTCCTGCACGGGGTCAGACGGGGAGGCAGATCCAGATGACCTCCTGTAATCGAAGTCGTAGTACTTGGTCTGGAAGGGGGATACCTGTGCCCAGTCCGAGCCGACCAGTTCATCGTACTCGACGTTGTCAAGATATCTCTCGGCGGCCGATTCCTCCGCGAGACCCACGAAGAAGTCCTTGTCAGGATTCAGGGATTCCCCGGTTAGGGTCAGGGTGATGAACTCATCGGGGCCGACCCTGAAGCCAGCCCAGGAATAGTCCTCGCCGCTGCCTAGCTCGATGTCCTTAAGAACTACCGCGTACGCATCCGATTCCATGGGACCCGGTTTTATCGTGAATCCGTTCTGTGCCAGGGTGTATAGAAGCACGCCACCGATGAGGCCGAGAACCCCGATCACGAGGAAGATAGCCCCGAATACCACCACTATTACCCTCATTCACCATTCCTCCAAAACCAATACTTGCAGGGCCGATACGGATTCTACCGAGCCATGGACCAATATCGCCCTCTAGAGGCTGACTTTATTCCTTTATAAACTTTCAGGAAAAACTGCCGGTAGTGTGAGGCCAGATACCGTGGTGGGAGGGAAATAGGTCCATTTGGGTGATCCATGGCCGGTTCCTGGATGTGATATATAATAACGGGCCCCTGGGGGCACCTATCCCCGCAGGTGTTGGAGGATGAGCAGAATTCCCGTCGGGATTCAGATGGCCTCGCTTAGGGAGCTCTGTAAAGGGGATCTTCTGGGGACACTTGAGGAGGTTGCCGGGATGGGGTACGAGGGAGTGGAGTTCGCTGGACTCTACGGCTACGATCCCTCGGAGGTGAGGGAAAGGGTTATGGAACTCGGCATGAAGATCATCGGCAACCACCTGTGCAGGGAGGGAAATCCCGACAGGCTACTGGAGATGTGCAGGGAACTCGGGTGCCCGACCGTATGGGGCGAGTGCCTTCCGGGCGGTGCCATGCCCGGGGACAGGGCCGGGTGCATTGAGATGGTTCGTCTCGCCGACCAATTGGGGGCGGTTCTCAAGAGGGGCGGATTTCAGTTCTACTACCACAACCACTCGGAGGAGTTCCAGAAGGTCGACGGGATGTACATCATGGACTGGCTCCTGGAGATGACCGACCCCAGTTACGTCGTGGGAGAGATTGACGTGATGTGGACCCAGTACGCCGGTGTGGACCCCGCATCCTACATACGGAAGCACGCGGGCAGGGTGCCCTACGTGCACATCAAGGACATGGATGCTGAAAGGGATTTCACAGAGGTCGGCCGGGGGGTAATCGACTTCGACCCCATATTCGAGGCGTGCAGAATGGCGGGCACCCGCTGGTACGTGGTGGAGCAGGATACCTTCAAGGGGGATCCCATCGAGGGCGTCGCGGAAAGCCTGGAGTATTTCAGGACCAGGGGGATGCTCTAGCATGCATTACTTCCCCAGAGTTAGGAGTTAGTATCCCGTCAGGTGGAACACTTCAGAAGAATATGAGGTTTCGCCTACGAATCCTGGTAGCTTTCCATGATATGGGGAATCGATCAGGAATTGCCACAAACTTCAGGAGATCTTCTCGAGGTCATCCGGAATCTCGCCTTGGCTGAAGAACAGGTCATCATATCGCCTGTTTAAGGAAGACCTCGAGGTCTTCACACTCCTGGTGCGGCGGAACGTCGGTAAGGATGATGCTTTTATCGATTTCCATGCCGAAATCTGTCTCCGGGTTGGGTTAAAAATTCCGGAAGAGGGAAAGAGGGGATAAAGTAAAGAGCTTTTCCAGTGGCGTCCCACCTGTGGGTAGTATACGGATCGCGGCCCTTGTCTGCATATTTTTTCTGTTTTACCTGCCGGGTGCCCCAGCCGAGGTTGACCAGGAACGCATCGCGGACCAGCTGGAGAGATTTGGGCCTTCCCAGCCGGATTCCCCCGAGCGAAAGGATGTCCTGATGGAGGTACACGCACTTTTCATGAACGACACCCATGAACCCCTGAAGGGTGCCCTCAACGATCTCATCTCGACGATGCTCTGGGAAATATCGGGCACATCGGCAGGGGGGCCGAAGATCTGGTACTTCTGGAACATGGGGTACATACTCAAGGCGGGAAATACGATTGTGGGTTTCGATTTACCGAGGCTGGAGCTGGATCCCCTTGACGACGAGCAGAAGAGAATGCTGGGTGAGAGCCTGGACATCCTCTTCGTTTCCCACGTGGACAAGCCCCATATCGATTACGACATCGTAACCCACATGGTGGAGGGCGCGTACGTGGTCTGCCCGGACGAGATCGCGGCTGAGTCCATGAACCCGGTTCCCGGCAGGAAGGCCACCGTCATCGGAATGAAGGCCGGGGAGAGGAGAACGGTTGGACCTGCCGATGTCAGGGCATACGAGGGGGATGACAGGCGGGGCACCTCGATGAGATGCTTTCTGGTCTCGGTGGGAGGGATGAGAGTGCTTCACACCGGCGACCAGCACTACGTTTCGGGGTGGATGGAGGACCTGCCAGGAGGACGGGTAGGCGTCTTGATGATGGGCCCGATGGAGGATTACTCCACGACATTGGACGCGATAGCGACGGTGGACCCGGCATACACGGTGCCCGGGGGCCTTTACGACATGTCCCATCCCAAGGACACTTGGAGCGGTTACGATTACTCATACGGATTGCGGGGTGATTCGGGTTCCCGGGTTATCCCCATGTTCTTCGGCGAGGGTTTTCAGGTCAGGATAGAATCGAGTGGCGGTACGTTGGTACCGGTCATAATAGTAATCTCCGCGGCTTCAGGCATCGGTGGTGTCCTGATATTTCGCATGAAAGGTCGAGAGAGGGGGCCGGGGGCAAAGCAGGCGGCGGAGGGGCAAACCAGGTGCGAGAAGAGGTACGTCAAGAATCTGTGCCTGAAGTGCAGGTACTACACGATCAAGAGCGGAGGGCCGTACTGCACCAGGTACAACTTCCAGTTGAAAGCAGAAGAATAAAACCTCCAGGCGGTATCCGGACGAATGTTCAGTCAAAAATATTCCGCAGGAAATCGAGGCTGTCCGCGGCAATCCCGGAGGGGTTCTCGTAGTTAAACACCTCCACCGAGAGGTAGCCACGGTAGCCGATTTCCCCGAGGGCAGTGGATATTGCGTGGTAATCGGCACTTCCCGATCCGGGCCCTCCCCCGCCATCGTCGTTGGCGTGAAAGTGGGCAAGGTGGGGCGCTGACTCTCGAATGAGGTCGGGCAGGGGCCTGTCCTCGTCCGATGCGCTCCTGACGTCAAGCATCATCCTGAAGTTCGGGTGATCTATCTCCTCCACCATCCTTTTCGCCTCGGAGGCCGTGGTGACGAAGTTCGTGAGGCGGTGGCTGAGGGGTTCGAGGCAGATCGTGACTGATTCATCTTCTGCGGTCTCGAGCAGCTGTTCGAACGACTCCACCGCGTTCACCCAGGCCCGCCTTGGATCCATGTCGGGCTGAAGGTTTCTCTCCCTTGAACCGCCGAAGACCAGAATGCCCCCGCCGATATCACCGCAGAAGGAGACCAGGTCCCTGAGCTGTTTCACGGTTCCCGCCCTTACCGAGGCGCTTGGGTGGTTTATACAAATCCGGGAGTCTGGGCTTCTGGTCACGGAGTGGATCCCGACCACCTCGAGCCCGCAGGCAACGGCGGACCGCCGGATGTCACGGCGCTTGGCCTGTCCTATCTTACCCGCAGAGCCCGCGAAGGCGTAGGGGTCGATTTCGACCCCGTCGTAGCCGATTTCCCCGAGGTAGCGGAAGACCTCCCCGGCCTTCCAGTTCCGGAAGGTCCTGGCGCAAATGGCCTTTTTCAGGTTCAAGTTTTTACTTCCCGAAGAGGGTACCCGGTCCACCTGCCGGCTCTATCCTCCGTCAGTGCGCCGTCATAGGCAACGACCCTGAGGGATACGCTCCAGGACCCTCCCTCGGGGGTCGATATCGATCGCAACCACGTCGGGTTGTGGAGGGCCATCCCGTAATCGCGGATAAACCAGGGCCCCCTCGCTTCCCCGGGAATGGTCATGAAGACACCGAAGCGCCCGGGCCCCGGGAGCTCATTCTCGTAGGCCACGTAGTCGGAATCCTTCTCGTGGACCACCTCGGCATTTCCCTGCCTGCCCCCGTCCCCGAGCACGACACCGCCCATGGCCGGCAGAAGCCTGGGCTCGACACGAATACCTATGGCACCATACTTGGTCTGCGGGTACTCGACGGGACCGTAATCGGCGAACTTCTGGCTCGTCACATCGCAGACGGTAGCATCCCCGGTTGAGTAGATATCGGCCGTCCTGACCTCCCTTATCATCGGCTCCTCCTCTGGATCCAGCCATATGCTCTCAAAGGCGAAGCTTCCACCGCGGTGGTTCATCTCTATGCTCGGTTCGTCATCTGTGGCCATGCGCCCCACCTTCCTGAAGATGGCGTCATCGTGGGACCGTATCGGGGGCATCGCCCAGTAGTTGGCCTCTCTCTGGTCGACGATCACGGGGTTCTGCCCTATGAAGAAACCGTTGTGAAAGGGATGGTCGAAGGGGAACTCCCTGATCACCGTCGTCCCCGATGGTGTGTAGAGGGGGTAGACCCAGGGGCGGTAGAAGTTGCTGCCAACGCCGCCCAGGCAGCGTCCGGATGCCTCCTCGACCACGAGGTAGGTACGCGCGTTCTTCACGGTCATGAACTTTTTCTCCATTCAAGGCCTCCTTCAAATGCATCTGCGTATTTTGGGTTGTCCGCAACCATCACGCCCTTCCCCTCCTCCACCGAATCGATCCCGGCGCTGAGCAGGGCGAATACCTTCAGGTTGTTCCTGCCGCTGAAGGGCGGCTCCGGGCCCCCCGTGACGTAATCGTGCCACACGTCCAGGTAGGTCTCGAACGGGTTGGCTGCGGGAATTCCATCATCCAAAACCGCCGGTTCCCATCCTCCCGGGGGCTCGGCGAGCTCGTATTCCATCTGGTCGTTGCTCATGTGGATTCCCCTGCACCGGAGGGCTCCCCTGGCCCCCTCGATGCGCAGCTCGTAACAGCTCGACTGGGAGGAGAAACCGCCATGGTAGAGGACGTGAAGCCCCCCGTCGAACCTGATCAGGGCGTTCACCATGCAGGGGCTGCTGTAGGCGGACCAGGAGGGTCGAAAGCCATCGCAGCTAATCCACTCGGGCACCTGACCCGGCAACAGTGACATTAGTGAGTCGAAGTGGTGGCAGGACATCTCGAGGAGGGCCGGATGGTCGAAGTTCGCCAGGTTCCCGGGGTTGGGGCGGGGTTTGGTGTTGAGGAAGTTGACGACCTCAGCCTCCCCGATCCGGTCGGTCTGGAGGAAACGCCCGACGGCCTGGTAATGCCTGTTGTACCGGAGCTGCTGGCCGACGGACAGAGTGAGATCCTCGTCCCCGGCGAGGTCCACGAGCTCGACAGACTGGTTGTAGTCGTTGGTGAAGGGTTTTGCGACCAGGACGTGCAGGCCGTTTTCAAGTGCGGTCTTCGATTGTCCGTAGTGGAGTTCAGAGGGGGTGTTAATCACCGCCACATCCGCCTCTGCACTCTCAAGGGCCTCCTCCAGGTCTTGGAAGACCTGGTCGTCCGCGAGGGAAAGTTCGGACTTGGCAACCTCGAGGGCCTCTTTCCTCGGGTCAACAACGGCAGCGGTTCTGTACCAGGGCTTTCCCGCAAGTACCCTGGCCATGGACTTCCCGAGTCCTCCCATACCAATGATTAGGCAACCAATATCCATGGGAATCTGTAGCCGGTTTCGCGCTGGCTTCCTTTTTAATCTCTATGGAGATTTGGAACCTGACCACGAATTCATATGGCCCTTGTCGTTCTCTGCAAAACCTGCGCCTATTCCAGAGAAGTGTTCCTCTGCCCACGAAGACCGAAAGTTACGTGAGCACTCGATGAGGTACCAGATCAGGGACCCTGACTTGGCCTTAACCATCTCCGCCCCGATGCAGGTGAGGCTCCTCCATAGCCTGGTCGGGCGAGGCAGTCCTAGTATTCCTGGTAGATGTAGCTCTCGTTGGCGTCCTCTCCTAACAGGCGGGCATTGTTGATAAGGTTCTAAAGGTCCCCGGCATTTACACCGAACTCCTCGATGAATCCCAAGAGGGATATTATTTATCCCTCCAGGTCTCCCAGGGGGCGGATTTTGATATGATGGGTTGCAGGAGCTCTATGTCCCTGAGGATTTCTCTCCCCGTCTTATAATGGCAGGGGATCCAGTGGTGGGCTCGATATTCCGGTTCTTAACCCTATCCGCCGTCCGTGAACTTGAGCCTTGTCGATCTCGTCTCCCTGTAGAGCCTGCGCCGAACCATCAGGGTCCAGAGCACGAATCCCGATATGAAGAACGTGGACGCCGATGCAAGCCACTCGATTATATAGACCCAGAGGAGGGCCTTTTCCTTCTCCTTCCTGGCGATTTCCTCCACGGCGGGGAATGCATCGAGGGCTTCAAGCAGTATCCTCTCGGACTCCACGAACTCCTGGTCCAGGTAGAGGTCGGTCATCTCTCCCGCCATCTCCTCAAGCCTGATGACCTCCTCCTGTATCCTCTGGGTGTTCGCCCCGAACTTGTCGATGAAATCGCTCAGCGTAACCAAGACGCCCATCCTCCCCTTGAACTCGGCCAGGCTCATCTTGAGGCGGTGATATACCACGATATCGTCAATGAGGTTCCTCTTGGTGCAGTAGAAGATCATGTTCATGAGGATGTCAGGCGCGTACTCGTTCGTGTCGGGGCCGGGGACGGTGGGGTATCCCAGCCAGCCCGACGGGACGTAGTCGGAACAGGTCATTGTCCTTCCGTTCTCGTAGTCCCAGACCAGGAGGTACTCGGCGTCCTTTCTCCAGGGAAAGGGCCCTATTATCCAGGCCAGGGTATTTGCGCCCTCCCGGCCTATGACCATCCTGGTGGCTCCCATGGCAGCCACTTTCTCAACGCCGAATGGCAGAAAGGAGGTGAGAACGGGATCGGGAAAATCCTGGTTGATCTTCACCTGGTAGGACATGGTCACGTACTCGAAGTTCGTCTTCAAGACGGCGGGCACGTCGTTGGGGAAGGCCTGGGAGGAGAGGGAAGCCGCCCAGGTTTCGGCTATCGGGGGCACGATGCTGAAGACGCTACCGTCGTTCAGGGCACCGGCCCCGTTCCGGATCGCATCGTATATCATCTTGTCCTGGTTGATTGTGAAGACATGCCATGTCAGGTGGAGCATGAAGATGAAGTCGTATTCCTCAATTTCCTCCTGCGTCCTTGGGAAATAGAGCCTGATCAGCTTCTGCAGCTGTGGATCCGGGATGCGTCCATCATCACCGACCACCACCCTGTAATCAACCGAGGGCTCGATGTCGAAGAACTTGCCCATCGTCTGCCCAATGTCCACGATGCCCAGAACCAGCACCTTGATCTTCTCGCCGCCGTAACAGATCGGGAGCAGGGTGATCAGGATCAAGATCGCAGCTGGTAGGCATTTTTTCAGCAATATGGTGAATGAGCAATTCTCACATTGAAAAACCTTTGGTCAAGGCACCAACACCAGGGCCCGTTTTATGACAGATCAAACGGTATTCTCCGTAGAAAGGAGGTCCTATACCTCGAGGATGATGCGGTTGAGGCGGCACGGATCAGTGAGAGGGAGGAAAAATTGGTTGATTTTACATCCCGATAGCTGGGATTGTAAGAAACAGGGGTCTGGTCCTTGTTACCAGAGATAGGGATTTCGATAGTATCCAATGAAATCATAGCCTCCATAAATTCGGGTAGTTAGGTCAGCCAACTGTGCTCCTTGTCTTAAGGCATCCCGTTCTATCTGGAGCTCAGCTGTGTTGTAGTGACCTCCCGGTAGAGCCTCCTCCTTATCATCAGCCACCAGAGGACCACCCCCGATATGAAGGCAACGGCGGTCGTGGCCATCCACTGGGATATGTATATCCAGAGTAGTGCCCTGTCCTTCGCCTTGTTCGCCTCCTCCATCGCGAGCCTCGCCGTTTCAAGGGCATCTCCCATAAGGTTTACTGCAGAATCGTAATCCATGTCAAGGTAGAGGGCCTCTGCCTCGCCCCGGATCTCTTCCGCCTCGGTGAGTAGCCTTCCCGCCTCCGCGGTGTTCGCCCCGAACTTGTCGACGAAATCTGTCATCCTGTGGAACAAAGATGACGTTTCCCTGTAGACGAGGAAGAGGTCCTTGACGGAGAGCTTTCTCAGAGCCTCGTCGAACTGCATGACCTCCCCCCTGATGGTGTAATAACACATGCTCAGGAAGATCAGCTCCCACCACTTTCCCGCCTCGATGAAGTGGGGATCGCCGGTTCCGGGGTGGATTCCGAATCCCCAAGCCTCGGTCTCGCCGTACGGCCAGGACACGAACGCGGGTGCCTCGGGCATCCTGACGGGGCCATCCATGCCGTGGAGCCAGATTGTGGCGCCCTCCCTTGGAAGCGCCGGCCTGAATTGCCGGTAGATCCTGGAGGAGTAGATACCCGTTCCCCCGAAGGTGCTGAATATGGGAGGTCGACCGGGCTCCACCCTTAGACGGGACAGGCCATCCCACTGCCCCCACCCCTCATGGCAGGCGCTTATGAACAGCTCGTAGTCTATCGGTATCGCCTCAGAGACGGGGCTAGCGAGCCAGGGTTGCTGGACGTCATCGTAGTGGCTCAGGGGATATGCTATGGTTACCCTGTCGTCCGTCCCGATAAAATCGACCATCATCAGCTGCTGGGGCATCGTGAAGAAGCTGAGCCTGGGGTGATTGAAGAAGAGGACTTCGTAATCGAGTAGGGAGTCCCGGCTCCTGGGGAAGTATATCCTGCTCCACCTCTGCAGGTACTCGAACATCTCCCCGTGTTCCAGGCCCCCGTCCTGGCCGAAGGCCCTGCAGGGAACCAGGGTGACGTCGATGGCCGGTTCGTCGTTGCCCAGGAAGTTGGGCCACCCGCTGACATCCCCCAGCAGGAGGAAGTCCAGCACCTGGGGGGTACCTCCGCCGGAGGTCTGGGCCGAAGCCACCGGGAACCATATAATGACAAGCATTAAGAAAATGTGGGCCCTCACGGTTGACCGGATCCGGCATTGAATATTAATTTCGCTACTACTGGTGCAGGACCCCGGCCGATCGAGACTCCACAAGGTATTTATCGAACCTCACGAGCCGGGGATCAGGCGAAAAAGGGGATTGGATGACCTGTACGCGGTTTTTTTCGACGACCATTCTTCTTGCACTCCTGCCCATCGTTGCTGCAGGTGAGAACCTAAACATACTCGCAATAGGTCAGGTGCTTCCCGGCGAGTCGCCCCTGGACGTCTGGTTCGAGGCTGACCCACTGGTGGATTACGTCCTCGTGCCAACGGAGTTCGATTTCACCGCCAGCTTCCCGGTGGGCAGCCAGGAAGAGGCTCAGAACGCGTGGCGGCGGTTTATAAGGACCTACTTCCCAAAGACCAGGAAGGCCCTTGTCGAGGGATTCGATTTCCTGGTCTTTCCTGATGGCAACCTGAATTACTTCACGGCCAGGCAGATAGCCAACATGAAGTACGCCATCGAGGAGGGCGCGGGTAGCTTCGTGACAATGGGCGGGGGCATGGCGAAACCGAACGTGGGATGGACGCCTGCATGGATCAGCTCTTCGATGAGTGATATCTTCCCGATAATCCTTACGGACAAGATGAGGCAGGACGCGACCTCGGGGTTCAGCATCCGGGTGGTCAAGGCGGATCCACCGGTGCTATCTATGTTCGTACCGCTGGGCATTGAGGGGGTAATTGGTTCCTACGCCTTCACACTTCTCTATCCCCAGCCCGGTGCAACCACCTGGGGAAAGCTGATCTCCCACGGATCCCCGCTTCCGGCCGATGCGCCCGGTGACTGGCTGGTTTCCTGGAGGTTCGGCTCCGGGGGTGGGCTCTCGTGGGTGGTGGCCGACGACCTCGACTCTACCTGGTGGTCATCCGTTCACTTCCAGACCCAGAACGAGTACGCCGGAGACGTGTTCTTCAACATACTTCTTCACTCCACCGGGCGCTCGCTGCCCGAGAACATATTCATCATTCACGATCTGAGGGGACGATACCTACATTACAACCGGGAGAGGGGCTTCCTTCTTTCTCTCCTAGATTTCATCGACCGCTTCGGGGCTAACACCCGGGACGTTGAAAGGCAGATGGGGGACATCGAACGGCTCAGGGTAGAGTCGTATGATGCCTACAGGGAGGCTGACTTCCAGCGGGCTTTGGAACTGGTGGACGAGGCCTTCGAAATGCTCGTCTCAATCTCGACCGATGCGATGAGGCTGAAGGATAATGCCCTGCTGTGGGTGTATTTGACAGAGTGGCTTGTCGTCACGGGGGCATTACTGTTTTCAGGTTCTGCAATTTACAGCCTGATGATCAGGAGGAAATTGTACAGGGATGTCGCGGTTACCAGGTTGCAGGGTGGAGAATAATCAACGGTTGATTCGGATGCCTACATCTTCCAGTCTTTCTTGGCGGCCTTGACCATTTCATTGTAGTCTGGCAGTGGGCCGCCGGCATCATCGAGGAGCATGGACTTCAATCGCATTACCTCGTGAGGTTCATCTTCGGAAATGTCATTAACCTGATTAGGATCCTTGTTGAGGTCGTATAATCTGTCACCCTTTCCCCTGGAATTGTGGATAAGGGCATGGCCGGAATCCCTTATCCAGAAGAAATCATTGTACCCAGATGTGACAAATTCCCTTGGGCACGTTTTCTCTCCCCTAATCATCGGACGAAGATCGATCCCATCCGGCTCATCCGGGGCTGCAATATCCAGGTATGAAATAACCGTAGGGAAAAGGTCGTGGTTATAGACCATGCCCGGCACCCTTTTACCCCGGCCCTCTCCACCGGGATCTGATATTATCAGTGGTATATCCATCAGTTCTGGATACAGCCCCCTGGGTAGCTTCCCCGTGGTTCCGTGCTCACCCAGCTGGTGCCCATGATCCGAGATCACTAGCACCAGGGTGTTATCGGAGTACTCGGTTTCCTTCAGGGTTGAGATGAACTTCCCGAACCAGTGGTCAACCATTGTTACCTCCGCGGCATACAGGGCCCTCATGTGCCTGAGCTCCTCCTCGCTCAGGTAGTCCTGCCAGTCCCTGTACATCGGGGCTATGACCTGCTTACCCGAGTAACCCGGGTCGTATAGATCAACGTATTTCTGGGGCGGGTCCCATGGTTCGTGGGGATCGAAAGAGTCTATGCAGAGGAAGAACCGATCTACATCGCGATTCTCCTTTATCCACCTCTGGGCCTCGGAGAACACCCTGGGTCCGAAATAGTCCTTTTCTTCCCTTCGTCCTGAAGTATTGGCCAGATACCTCCTGAGAATTTTCTTATTGCACATCCCGGCTCTTGACGTGTACGGCTCCAGGTCAAGCACGGGATTCGAGTTATGCGCATCGCCCTCCTGTCCACGGATCCACCTCCACTCATCGAATCCGCGGTGGAAATTCATCCCCGGCTTGAATTGATGGTAGACGTCCGTAATGAATGCGGTGCGGTAGCCCTCGTGCCGAAGTATCTCGGCGAGGGTTATCTGGCCGTCAGGTATTGGCTGCCACCCGTATATCTTCACATGACCTCCCTTCGGAATTTTATAGTTCCTGAAGGGGAAGGTTCTAATGCCGGTGTGAATGGAGCGTCTTATGGGTATTGTCGGGAGTGATTCCGGGTAGGCCATTTCGAAGATGGCACTTGTCCCGGAGAACCGATCCAGATTGGGAGTTTTTATCCAGGTATTGCCGTAACAGCCAAGGTGGTCGCGGCGCAGACTATCCAGGATTATCAGAATTACGTTCATGGTATCAGCAACGCCCCTAGGCATGGTTCTAGTCGAGCATGAGAGACACGTACTTGGTCTCGTAGTAGCCCTCAAGCCCCTCGTGCCAGCCCTCCCTGCCTAGCCCGCTGTGCTTCATGCCGCCAAAGGGGCAGCAGGAGGTTGCCGGGGAGGTGTCGTTAAGGGCGATGATGCCGGCCTCCAGCCCCTCGCACATGTGGACGGCCGTGGTCAGCCGGCCTGTCAGGACGTAGGCGGCCAGCCCGTAGGGCGTGTTATTTGCCTCGAGTAGTACCTCGTCCTCGCTTTCGAAGGGAATCACGGGCATTATGGGCGCGAATGGCTCCTCCCGCATGATCTTCATATCCCTGTTTATTCCCGTTGCTACCGTGGGGAGATAGAAAAAGCCCTTCGATTTTCCCGGCGGACTGCTACCACCAACGAGGATCTTCCCGCCTTTTTGCACAATATCATCGACAAGGCCCTGGGTTCTCCCGACCTGATCTCGGCTCTGGAGCGGCCCATGGGTAACTCCCTCCTCCAGTCCATTGCCGAGTATGAAACCCTTTACCTCCCTCTCAACCTCCTCCAGGAACCCATCCAGTATCGATTCATGCACGTAGAACCTGCTCGGGGATATGCAGACCTGCCCCATGTTTCTGAACTTGCTGTAGGCGGCCTTTTGGGCGCCAGCGGATGGATCGATGTCGTCGAAGATAATGTAGGGTGCATGGCCCCCGAGTTCAAGCGAGATCTTCTTGAGACTCCCTGCAGATCTCTGTGCAAGCTGCCGCCCGACCTCAGAGGATCCGGTGAAGCTAATTTTACTCACCTCGTCCATGCCGGTGAAGACCTTGGCCTGCTCTTCTGCATCGCCCAGAATGTAGTTTATGACACCTTGTGGCAGGCCGACCTCATCGATCAGGTGAAAGAGCTCTGTAACCGCGACGGGTGACCGGATAGAGGGCCGGCCTACAACCGTGCATCCTGCCGCTAGTGCCGGCGCGACCTTCCTAGATAGAAGAAGCAGGGGAAAGTTCCAGGGGGCGATGGCTGCGACGACTCCAACAGGGTGTTTCAGAGTAACGAATCTTTTCTCGGGGGTTTTTGTAGGAATCACGTCACCTCCCGCCCTCTTCACCTCCTCGCTGTACCACTCGAACTGGTCGGCGGTGCCCCTTACCTCTCCAAGAGATTCCGCTAGTGGTTTCCCCACCTCCTGGGTTAGAAGTCTGGCGAGGTGGTCGAGATTTTCCCTTATTACCTGGCAGATTGCCAGGAGAAGTTCCGCCCTTTCATAGGGAGTTCTTCGCGACCAGCCGGGATATTCCCTGTGCGCAGCCTTAACGGCCCTAACCGCTTCCGGTTTTCCCCCGTATGCGGCCTGAGCAAATACCTCCTCCGTAGCGGGGTTGAGGACATTGAACTGGCCTCCATCATCGGCATCGCACCAGTTACCATCAACATACATCTGGCATTCGATCATCTTTCCTCCTCCATTCACGGAATATACTAGGTGGACCTCATAAGTATTTGACTTAGACTAGATATCCAGTAACACAAGGCGATATGCCTTGATTTCCACGGGTCCCAGCATACCGGATTGCTGGGGATGGCATTCCCGCCTTTCCCTGGGATCTGGGAATCGTCTCCCGTACTTATCGTTGACCTTTCCAAAATCAGGCTCGGGAAGTCCGAGAATCCGGTTGATGATGAGGTTGGTGACCTCCACCTCAATTGAATTGACACCTAACTTGACGAATTCCTGTATGTCCAAGACGTATGGCGGGGTCCACAGCTCGCCTGATTTTTTCCCATTTATGTAAACGGTTGCGACTTCCCTGATATCCCCCAGTCCGAGTTTTAAACCCATGCCCTGATCGAGATGCTCCTTTTCCAGCCGAAAGGTCGATTTGTAGGTTAATCTGCCGGAGTATTTCTGCAGTCCGTCTATCTCGGTCCATGATTTAAGCCTGTCAAGCCTCCGATCAGGGCCATTTCCATCATTGCTAATTGCCCAGTCAACTAATGGGATTTTCCTCGGGATCTCCCCGGCATATACGTGTCCCTTGTGCCCAGCCCGGTCCAGGACCTGGTACTCCCCGGGAGATGATGCCTCCCCGTATATGTCTTCCCCGATCCTGTGGTGGGTGGTGAATTCGGATTTCAAGAGATGCTTTCCCCCCTCCTTCTTGGAGAAAAGGAGGAGCTTGGATCCATACGGATCGATGTTCAGGGATAGAACTGTCCTGTCCGGTTCACTCCTGTAAACGCAGATCTCGGACTGTTTCCCACTTTCAGGCTCGATCTCATAGGGAACAAGGCCCCTGACCCTGAAGGCAATTTCAGTAATCTTGGGGGAAGAACCGGAGTTGCTGAGAAAGTAGATTTCTCCATCGCCTAGTCTGCGATGTATGAAGACGATTTCGGGATCGGGGTGGGGCATCTGTAGATCGGGTTGAATGAATGCTCGAAGAAGGTTTTGAATGTCAACTCCCGGTTGCTCAAGTTGATACCCATGATTTTCCTTTAGCTGCTCCTTCATCTCCGAGAAATACTCCTCAATTCTCCCCCTTTCCCCGGAATCGCAGGTGGTTGGTCGCGGCGTTTTTCCATCAACGAGGATAATCCTTCCCCCCGCCATTACTATTTCATGGAGCTTTCTCGCCGTCTCGAGGGGAACATAGTCGATTTCTGGGATGAGCAGAACGGAGTAAGATAGATCAGAAACGCGTAGATGGCCTTCCTCGACCTGAACACGCCCCAGGATTTCATCATTAACGATGTCGAAGTCGTAGCCCGAGCTCCAGATAATCTCCGGTAGCCTGCCAAGCTGGCTGGATAAGAGGCTTAGTGTGCTTGGGCGGGTCTGGCTTGTCTTCTTGCACCAAACATCGGCCAGGGAGGAATAGACAAGGATATCGGCAGTTGATTTACCTTTTTGCAGTTCCCTGCTCAGGGTCTGGTTGCGAAGGTTGAGGTGTTTTGCATAGGGCCACCATGTGTTATTGTGGTTAAACATGGTTGATGCGTAGAAAACCCACCCGGGAGATCCCAGAATCCTTGGGGAGTAGGAGTAACCGTGGTAGACCAGGTGGTTGACGCCGTGGCAATGGATCCTGTCTGCCGCAACCTTGAGCATCCTCGGTGAAACCTGGAACCTCGGGCGTCTGAGGTGGGTAAAGGTCTCACATGACACAACATCTCTACCGTATAGGTGGGCTGCGGAGGACGCGAACTTCGGCGTGCGGCCAATCCCAGAGCCATCAGCCCAGCCCCCGGTCTCGCACTCCGGGATGTCCGATTCCCCGTAGCATCGAAGGATGTCTGCAGGCGTGGTCCCGTGGGCCTGGACCCGGGAATGACAATTGTGGCGGTGACACCACTCCCTCATCGGGATAATGTATGCTTCGAGCACGAGGTCCGAGAGGGTTCTGTGGTAATCGTACCTGATCCTGGGGGAGATGTCCTTTACGTAGTTATCAAGCGCCGGGAGGTATCTTAAGATGGAGTATCCACGCCTTCGTTTGAATTCTTCGATGAAGTTCTCCGTCCAGTTGGACCCGAAAACCTCCCAGCTGTCAGAGAAGTAACACCCCACCTTTCCACCTGTCGCCTCGACGAGCCTGTCACCCACTTCACGGAAGTGTAACTCCATGGCTTCCCGCGAGAAGTGGTTGGCGACCCAGCCCTCCGAACCAACAGTGGCGCGTTTGACCATCATCCGGGTGTAACTGCTGGCGTACCGCATTACCCTCCAGGTCCCTCGTGGGATCACCCATCGATCCCCGTCTATGGATACCAGCCCATGGTAGTCGATGAGACCGTTCTCAACCGGCGCGGCGAGAACCACGACAGGCTCCTCGTCATCGCCAAGGGGATTGTCATCCGAGGACCAGGTCTGATTTCCCCCCAGATCCCAGTATTCGTAGCGGAGTTTCCTGGCGGCAAGGCGCTTCGGTATGTGGGGGCCGCCGAACGGCCAGCCGCTTCCTAGAGTCATATCAGTTGTCATTCCCAGGGAGGAGGCCTTTTCTGCCGCGTACCGTAACATTTCAAGGAACTCATCGGAAAGCCATTCCAGGTTTCTGGGTTCATCGCCTTGGCCTGCTCCCAGGGGGTACACCGGCTGGATCTCAATCCCACCGATGCCGGAATTTTTCATCTCCTCGAGCTGGAAGGCTATTTCCTCCCTCTCCAGGGCTCCTCCAAACCACCACCATCTCACGAATGGCCTGTACCTCGCTGCGTGCAAATTCATCCAGCTCCAGTGCAATCAGGGTCCTGGGCCGCCCAGGGAAGCACCTAGGTTCGATCCCTGAACCATACCCCTGTACCTTGCGAGCATTCCCGTCGCTGGCTTTTCCAGGGGTTTCCAATCCCGCCTCCTATCATGTAGCTCGGAATCCTCAATCTCCAGCTGGAGGCTCCGGGACTCCACATCGTAACTTACGATGTCCCCGTCCCTTACAAGGGCTATTGTTCCGCCGTCGTAGGCCTCCGGACAGATATATCCGATGAAAGGCCCCCTGGTCGAACCGGAGAAACGCCCGTCGGTCACTAGAAAGACCCTGTCGGAAAGACCCCTGCCGACAATCAGGGAGGTTATCATATGCATCTCCCTCATTCCGGGCCCCCCCTTGGGACCCTCGTACCGGATTACCATGCAGATCTTATCCTCGATTTCCCTTTCCCTTATCCAGTCTATGGAGGTTTCAAGGTCATCGAAGACCATGGCAGCCGCCCTCCCCTTCATCAGTTCCTGGGGCAGGGCCGAGGTTTTCACCAGCGATCCAAGTGGGGCAAGGTTTCCCCGTAGAACTGCAATACCGCCCACGGGACGATAGGGTCTCTCAAGGGGTCGCAGTACCTCTTCGGAACCCGGGCTGGCCTCCCGGATTGTTTTCCCAGAAAAATCACCTACACTTGACACATCCAGGTGAAGCATGGGGGAGAGAATATCTACTACTGCTGGAATGCCACCGGCCCTGTCGAGGTCGAGCATTGTATGCTCTCCTGACGGTTTTACCTTGCAGATCTGCGGCGTCGTTGATGATATGCCATCTACCTCGTCGAATCCAAACCGAACCCCGGCCTCAGATGCTATGGCTATGAGGTGAAGGACCGCGTTTAGTGAACCGCCAAGAGCGACGACGATCCTTGCGGCGTTCTCGAAGGCGGTCGGCGTCATTATCTGGCCCGGGCGCACATCCTGCCTGAGGAGCTCCATTACCGTCTTTCCCGCCAGCCCCGCAAGCTCTTTCTTGGCATCCGTCCCCGCGTGGGCTGTTGAAGTTCCCGGGAGGGACATGCCTAGCGCCTCGGCTGCAATGGACATGGTATTGGCAGTTCCCATCATTGCGCAGGAACCGGGTCCTGGGCAGGCCGCCTGCTCGATCTCCAGCAACTCCTCCTCGGTAAGCGTTCCCGCCTGGACCCTTCCAATGAACTCCCGCATGTCAACGAGGGTGAGGGTCCTCCCTTGATACCGTCCCGGCATCATGGGGCCTCCCGTTATTATTATCGAGGGGATGTCTACCCTGGCAGCTGCCATCAGGTGCCCTGGAACTATCTTGTCACAGCTTGAGATCAGCACGAGAGCGTCGAACCGGTGGGATTCAACCATCGCCTCCACGGAGTCGCAGATTATCTCCCTGCTGGGCAGGGAGTATTTCATGCCGAGATGGCCCTGGCAGAGCCCGTCGCAAATGCCTATGGCGTCGAACTCGAATGGTGTTCCTCCGTGGAGGACAACCTGCCGTTTTACCTCTTCTGAAAGTTCCCTCAGAATTTTGTGGCCCGGTACTATTTCGTTCCAGGAGTTGGCGATTCCAATCCAGGGGCGGTCGATCTGCCCGCGGTTCAGTCCAAGGGCATGGAGGAGGGACCTGTGGGCCGAGCGCTCAAGCCCGGCCTTGACCTCATCGCTGCGCATGCACAGTGAGAGGAAATGGTCTGTAAAATTGTAATCCCGCTAACAGTTAAACGCATACATGCTCGAATTTCTGATGTGAGTAAATGAGCATCAGTACTTGCGAGGCTATCGTTGACTATATGTCCAGGGCCGGGGTACCCTATTTTGCCGGAGTTCCCGGGCACGGAATACTCCCATTCGTCGAGGCCCTCAGGGAAAGGAGCGATGATATCAAGACGATCATGGTAAGGCACGAACAGTCAGGTGCCCATCTCGCCGATGGCTACTTCAGGGTGAAGGGAACTCCACTGGGCGTCTTCACTTCAGTCGGTCCGGGAGCCCTGAACACTCTGACGGGTGTGGGTACTGCCATGTCAGATTCCTCCGCCCTTTTCGTATTCACCGGCCAGGTTCAGACCTATATGTGGGAGAGGGGTGGTCTGCAGGCTATCTACGAGAAGGGCTGGGCTGACACCCCGGCAATTTTCCGACCTCTGGTGAAGAGAAGCTGGCAGATATCCCACGGGAAACAGATCCTCGACGTGATCCACCGTGCATACACGACAGCGGTCACGGGCCGCCCAGGACCGGTCCACATAGACCTTACCATGGATGTGCAGGCCGAGGTTTTCGAGGGGGATGTTCCCGATCCGGCCACCCACGATTTAGTTCATCCCCAGCATCCTGACCCTGAGGGCATCAGAAAGGCCGCGGAGCTACTGGCTTCCGCAGTAACACCCGTGATAATCGCTGGCGGGGGTGTTATCACATCCGGTGCCTCCGAAAAACTGGTACAGCTTGCTGAGCACCTGGGCGCACCTGTAATTACAACGGTGAACGGCAAGGGATCCATACCAGAGGACCACCCTCTAGCCGCCTACTATGCGGGCTCCAAGGCAACCACTGTGGGAAATGCACTGACCCAGGATGCGGATGTTATCCTGGCCCTCGGCTGCAGGTTCAGCGAGTGGTCATCAAGTTCATATCGCAATGGGGATACCTTCTCCATTCCGCCGACAAAGTTAATTCAGGTAGATATCGATCCCAAGGAAATTGGCAAGAACTACCCACTGGAGGTTGGCCTGGTATCCGATGCCAGGGCCTTTATCGAGCAACTGCTGACCAGGCTACAGGCAATCTCCCAGAAAAGAAGGTACAGGGAAACTGAATACTTCAGGAGGATATCGGCCCTCAAGTCAGAATGGGATTCGATGCTATCCGAGGGAAGGGAATCGGATGAGACCCCGATGACAACATCGCGGTTTCTTGCCGAGTTGAGAGATTTCCTGGACCGTGATGCCATAGTCGTTGGCGCAGCTGGTCATGCCCAGGCCCAGCTATTTCAGGAATTTCCGGTGTACTTTCCCCGGACCCACATAAGTTCCGGCGGTTTCTCAACGATGGGTTTCTGCGTGCCGGCGACGATTGGCGCAAAGCTTGCGGAACCGGATAAGCAGGTGGTGGGGGTTTGCGGTGACGGGGATTTCCAGATGACTGGTCAGGAAATCGCAACGGCGGTGCAGTACGGAATCCCGGTTGTCTACACCGTTCTGAATAATTACGGCTGGATCAGCATTCGAGATCTGCAGGTCCACCTGTTCGGGGAATCGAAGACCTACTTCACCGAGTTCAGGGACGGAGAGGGAGGGATGTACAGCCCGGATTTCGTGAAGTGGGCGGAATCCATGGGCGCAGTCGGCAAGAGGGTCACCAGTCCTGATGAAATTGGAGACGCGCTGAAGGGGGCATTTGCGGAGGGTCGTCCCGCCGTAATAGAGGTGATGACGGAGGGCAGGTACCCCCGTTCAGAGGGTCTGTCGGCAGGCTACTCGGACTTTCCCGTTCCCACCAGGACCGGCAGTAAAGGCTAGCGGGGGCAGAGAACGACCTTCATAATGGAGGGGTCCCGGTCCCATGCTTCAAGGGCATCGGTAATCCCCTCAGTAAAAAAGGTCATGGAGATCAGGGGCGAGAGGTCCAGCTTGCCCTCGACCACCTGCCGGATGTGAGATGAAAAGTCATCTTTCAGAAAGCACCAGGTGCCAGTTAATCTTACCATCCTACTCACCAGGTCCTTGTCAGGTACCATCAGGACCGGCTCGCTCCCACCTCCCACACTGCAAACCCATCCATTCTTCTTAACCAGGTTAATCCCTGCCCTGAGGAGCGAATCCCTGCCCGTACAATCGATGACGACATCCGGTCGGAATCTTTCCAGTGCTGGTTCATCGATGTCTTTTACCTCGAGACCCGTGTAGGGAGCCGCCTTGGCTAGTCGTGCCTCGCAACGATCGAGGATGGCCACATGGGCTCCCAGAAGCCTGGCCTGCATCGCCGCAGAAATCCCGATGGGACCGGCTCCCATGACCAGTACCCTTTGTCCACCGCCCACCGAGGTTCTCTTCAGGGCTGCTGCGGGGACGCAAACCACATCGGGCAGAAGCGTGGCAATTTCCCAGGGCATTTGGACCGGTACTGGAAGGGCTATCTGCCAGGGAATGGCGACCTTTTCAGCGAATCCTCCGGTAATGACCCTTGGCCTTTCGCAGAGAACGAACTGCCCGGATTCACACATCGGACAGGTCATGCAACCATAGACTGGCAGCAGGGCCACGTGCTGACCGATCCCGATTGATGGTGGAACGGAGCCTCCCCTCTCCAGAACCTCGCCCGAAATTTCATGCCCCCACATTCTCGGCCTCCCCGTGTGAGTGCGGTACTTGTGCCTATCGGATCCACAGGGTGCAACACCGCGCACCCGGACTAGGAGGTCACCATCCCCAAGTTCTGGTTCGGGAACCTCGGTAATTCTAACGTCCCTTTCACCGTAGATCATGGCAGCCCACATGACCTGAAGGAAACACCAACCCCGGATATTAGTCCTATCCCAATGGGGGTTGTCGATACGGGAAGTGCTTGGTGGAAGATGGGATGCATATTTGCTTGGCTCGACTGGGGGGAATTTATCTGTCGACACATCTCTTCCCTGTTAGATGATGACGTCGAAGGAGCGAATGCTCGCGGCTATGAGAAATGAAGAACCTGACAGGGTTCCCGCATCCCCGGACATTTCCAACATGGTCCCGGCAAGGCTGACGGGCAAGCCCTTCTGGGACATATACAGGTACCGTGATCCACCCCTCTGGAAGGCCTACCTCGCGGCCGCACGAAGGTTCAAGATCGATGCATGGCTCATATATGCCAAACTAGGTGGGGGCAGGAGAAATCCGGATGTCAAGCGTAGGAACGAGATTGTCCTTCAGAACGATGAGAAAATTGTGCAGAGGAACTACGTAAGCACACCTGATGGGGATCTGTGGCGGGAGGTCGTCTATTTCCGGGACCAGCCGTCATGGGTCTCAAAGCGTTATATTACCGACCTGCCGACGGATTACCCCAAGCTCCTCCATCTCGCCCCAGATACCTCAAACCTCAATGATCGCAACCTCAAAATGATGATGGAGGAGACGGGCGAGGATGGCGCGGTAGGTGGGTCGCTCTCACTGCCAACTCTCATGTTCGGAGCCCGGGAGGGAGGTATCGCGAAGGCGCTTCGTGACTACTACCAGCACCATGACCTGGTGATGGACCTGACTAGGAGGGACCACGACAGGGTCGTCGAGATTGCTAAGCAGATGGTCGAGGCAGAGCCCGACTTCATTTTCATAGGGAATTCCGGCCTCTGGCTAATGCAGGGCGAGAAGATAACCAGGGAGATCAGCCTGCCCACCTTAAAAGAGGTAACGAGGATAGCCAGTAAAAAGGACATACCCACTTTGCTTCACTGCTGTGGTCCCGAGCGGCGTCTTGCTGAGATTTGCGCCCGTGAGACGAAGCTCGACTGCATCAATCCTGTTGAGCAGGAGCCCTTCGGCGATTGCGACCTGCTTGAGCTGAAGAATGAGATCGGAGATCGTCTATCTATCATGGGGAATTTACCCACGATGACCCTGATGTACAGGGGCACTTCCCGGGAGGTAGTCGAAGAGAGCAGGAGGGCGATTGAAGCTGCAGGGGAGGGGGGTGGTTTCATCCTATCCACCGGTGACCAGTGCCCGAGGGACACCCCCGACCCGAACCTGGAGGCCATGGTCGATGCAGCCAAACGCTATGGTCGCTACCAGTAGGTTTCATCTAGCCCAGCTGCCCGACGCTGGGGCACAGCCGGATCCAGTCCTATTCAACGTTGAATGATACACAATCTTGGCACCCCTTCCTTGTTGCAGAAGTCGAGGAGCATTAATATTCCTCACCTCCCTTTATACGACATGAAGTACAGAATCCAGGGATTCAAAAACGGTGAATGTAAACTTTGGGGAAAATCAGCTTTCAAGAACCACGACCCTGAGGGAGTATACGAATTCTACATGTATGTCTGGGTGGTGAAGGGCGGGGGCAAGAACATCGTCATCGATACCGGTCCAAAGGACCTGGTAAAGATGAACGAGATGGTGAAACACATCCTCGTAACACCAATAGTACAGGCACCCGAGGAAAGGACGGAGGAGATCGTGAGGAGGGCGGGTCTGACCCCGGATGAGGTGGATTACGTTTTCATCACCCACTTTCACTATGATCACTGCAGCAACGTCGACCTGTTCCCAAACGCGAAGATCGTCGTAAGCAAGCGAGGCTTCGAGGCTGCTACTGACTCGGAAAGAGACAGGCCCGTCGATGCCGACAGGGAATTCATCGATTACCTTCTCAGGGTGAGGGACAGGGTGATGCCGGTGGAGGAGGGTGAGATTCTCCCAGGCATAAGCACGTTCTGGGCCGGGGGGCACACGATCAGCAGTCAGGCCTACGTCGTGGACACCGAGAGTGGTTCGGTTGTTTTCGCCAGCGATTCCATCTTCCTTTACAAAAACTTGGAGCTGAAAGAGCCCATAGGTGTTGGGAGAAAGGTCGATGAGAGAATATGGTCCATGGACCTTCTCAAGTCTGCGGGTGACATGATAATACCGGGACACGATCCCGAGGTCCTAGAAAGGCATCCTGGAGGAATAATAGGGTAATCTAGTCCGTGAAATGGGGTTTTCGGGAAGGATTGTAATTGGCTCTCCCCAGCACCAACTTGCTTCTGATCACAGCAGACGATATGAACTATGATTCTCCGGGGTGTTTTGGATCAATAACACCGGGGATAACGCCCAACATAGATTCCATTGCAGAGGAAGGGACTGCCTTCAGAAACGCCCACGTTTCGATCGCAGTCTGCATGCCCAGCAGAGAGGTCCTGATGACAGGCCGTTACCCATACCGGAACGGCGGTGAGGGTTTCGAACCGATAAGGAGGGATATCCCCACCCTTCAGGAGACGCTTCACAGGGCAGGATACCTCAATTGCATTCTAGGGAAGGAATCACACCTGGCACCAGTCGACAAGTTCTGCTGGGACCAGCTTACCCCGATGCAGCAACTGGGGCGTGGGAGGAACCCAGAGCTCTACTACAAATATGCTGACCAGTTCCTTAAAAAAGCCCGTGAGAAAGGCAGACCATTTTTCCTGATGGCAAACTCCCACGACCCCCACAGGCCATTTGCAGGAAGCGATCAGGAGAGGAAAAAATGGGGTGATGATCGCCCAGACTTCAGACGCTCAATAGATTTAGAGGAGGTTGAGGTGCCGGGTTTCCTCCCGGATATCCCCGAGGTCCGGAAGGAAATAGCTGAGTACTACACCTCGGTTTACAGGTGCGATGAAACGGTTGGGATGATCCTGCAGGCACTGGATGACAGCGGATTTTCAGATGAAACGATGGTGATGTTTCTCAGCGATAATGGTATGGCCCTTCCCTTCGCCAAGACAAACTGCTACCTAAACAGCACCAAGACACCCTGGTTGGTGAGGTGGCCCGGGCATGTCAAGGGTGGAGTTGAGGTCGAATCAAGCATGATATCGGGGGTTGATTACATGCCCACGGTACTAGAGGCCGCTGGACTCCCTGAGGTCAAAGGGCTGGATGGCTGCTCCATGGTTCCCCTTCTCCACGGGGAGAGCCAATCAGGGGACGGTTACGTTTTCACGGAGTTCCACGAGACCGCTGCCAACAGACGGTACCCAATGCGATGTGTGCAATCAAGCAGCCATGGCTACATAATCAACTTCTGGTCAGATGGCAGGACGGTTTTCCTAAACGAATCGCAGAGCGGGCGGACCTTCAGGGCGATGCAGGAGGCAGCGGACTCGGACGAGAGCATAGAATCCAGAGTCAGGCTTTTCCAGTACCGGGTTCAGGAGGAATTCTACGATTTCACCAAAGACCCTAATGCCATACATAATCTCATCGATGACCCCGACCAGGGCGAAAGGATCGATCGGTTCAGAGAGGTCCTGCTTGACAAGATGCAGAGGACGGGTGACCCTGCAATGACGGCCTTTAAAGGGAGATCACCGGAGGCTATTTCGAATTTCATGGAATCCCAGAGGAAAAAGGGGGAAAGATCCCGGGAGAGGAAGATGAGGGCCCGAGAGGAGGCCCGGCTGAAGAAATCAAAAGATGAGAAATAGAGGGACGTGTTTTAAGAAGGTCAGGTGAACGTTGGGAGTTGGTCTGAATGCGCATAATATTCTTCGATCTGGATTGTCTGAGGCCCGACCATCTGGGCTGCTACGGGTATCCACGCCCAACCTCGCCGACGATTGACGGGATAGCCCGCGAGGGGGTCAGGTTCAACCACTACTATGCTTCAAGCTCTCCGTGCCTTCCATCGAGGGCGTGCCTCTTCTCGGGACGTTTTGGCATCAGGAACGGTATTATTTCCAATGTCGGAGAGGGAGCCAGATTCCACATAAGAAAACGCCCCTACGGGGGCCCTGAGCCCGACAACACGATGCTCATGAGGCAGCTAAGGTCAAATGGCCTGGATACCGTAAGCTTCTCGAATTTCGCAGATCGGCACAATGCTTGGTGGTTCGGCTGCGGCTGGTCAGAGTACCATACCCCGAACCTCAAGGGCGGAAACGAGACTGCTGACGAGATCAACCGGCCCCTGATGAAATGGCTGAAGCATAACGCGCAGCGGGATGATTACCTACTGCACATCAACTACTGGGACATCCACAGGATCTACAAGATGGACCCGAGCTGGGCGGATAGGTTCGATGGCCACCCGATTCAGGCTTGGCCAGACGAGGAAACGATCCAGCGTCACCAGTCCTTGGATGGGCCCTTCACCGCCCAGAGGCAGTTCCAGAATGGGGTTAGCAGGGTGCCCCTGATGCCCGGTTCTGTATCATCAAGAGAAGACTTTGAACACATGATAAACGGATATGATGCGGCGATTGCCTACACGGACGATCACGTCAGGATGGTACTTGAGGAACTCGACAGGCAGGAGGTCCTCGATGACGCCGTTGTAATTGTCTCCGGAGATCATGGAGACGCATTTGGTGAGCACGGTGTCTACTCGGATCACGTCTGTGCAGATGAGTGTATTCACCACATCCCCCTTATTATCCGCTGGCCTGGCGTCACGCCCGAGAATGAAAGCTGTGATTCGCTTCTGTACAATGTTGACATGTCCGCGACACTTTGCGACCTTCTTGGATGCGAAATCCCCGCGGACTGGGATGGGACCAGCTTCGCCAAGAATGTGCGGAATGGCTCAGACGAGGTTGGTCACCCCTACCTGGTCTGGGACCACGGGCTGTATGCGGTACAGCGTGCAGTCAGAACGAGGACCCACCTGATGGTCAGGACATATCATCCCTTCAAATACGACTTCAAACCATTGGAGCTCTATGATCTAAGCAAGGATCCGTATCAGACGACAGACATCTCGGAATCCTCTGTGGAGATCGTACAGGAGTGCGACTCTCACATGTCAGAGTGGATCCAGGTGCAGAAATCCAAGGGAAATCTGATTAGGGATCCCCTTGACACGATTCTGAGCGATACCGAAAGATACCCGCCCGTAAAGAGAACAGGTTGAGAGATTGATAGGGCAGGTCAAAAGCCGCGCATCTTCTTTCGGTTGCCCACGGATGTGAGATACCTGGAGGCCGAGATTAGAATAAACAACGGAAAACCGCGACTTCTGGTCGATGGGAGGGCTCGCCCCCCGATTCTTGCATATGTGAGACCTGGTTATCTTCGGGACTTCAGAGATGCCGGGATACACATCTACACATCCCCGCTATCAGAGGAGGCCCTGTCGGTTGCGAGTTTCTGGGAAGGACCCGGAACGTACAACTTTGATGAAACAAGGAGAGTTGCTGATAGAATTTTCAGAGAGGACCCCGAGGCACTGCTTATTCCCAGAGTAGCTTTGGGTTACGTGGAGGCGGGCTGGTTCCCCTCGGAACACCCAGAGGAACTTTCACGACTTTCCAATGGCTGGACGGGTTTCGTTCGTGATGATGGTAAAAAAAACGAGGCATCTTCCGGCCACTCCTTCGCATCGAAGATCTGGAGGCGACACGCCTGCAAGGCCCTGGAGGCCTACATAGATTTCATGGAGTCCAGCTACCCGGGAAGGATAATCGGCTACCATATCGGTGGTGGGATATCAACGGAATGGGTGGAGTGGAACCACCATAACAGGGTCCATTTGAGCGACTACAGCCGGCCAATGGCTGAGAGATTCTCAAGGTGGCTCGAGCGAAGGCACCCATCCTGGCAAAACATCGAAATTCCCACACCACTGGAGAGAATGGAAGAGGGATCTTTCTCGTTTAGGGACTTTGAGGGATCCGCGAGGAGTATTGAGTACTCCAGGTGCCTATCCCGGGTGGTATCGGATACGCTTATTCACCTCTGCAGGGTGGCAAGGAAATCCACCGAATCCTCGAGGCTAATTGGAGCTTTTTACGGGTATCTCTGGACCCACGGGGAAACCCTTTGCCCCCAGCACGCGGGCCACCTTTCCCTGGGAAGAGTTCTCAGGTCACCTCACATCGATTTCATAGTGAGTCCCTACCACTACGATGACCGGGGGCTTGGAGGGGTGAACTATCCCCAGACTCTGGCCGACGAGGTGAGGGAAAGTGGCAAGCTGTACTTCAATGAGGTCGACACTAAGACCTTCCTCACCGATCCAAGAACGGACTGGATGCACCATATCAGAAGGCCGAAAACGGTAAGGGACACGATAGAGCTCCTTAAGAGGGACTTCAGCTACTCTCTCAGCAAGGGAGTTGGCCTTTGGTGGATGGACCTGCTTGATCAGGGCTGGTTCCACAATTCATCCATAACCCGGGCCCTTAAACGGCTTGGGGAGATCCATGACCAAATGGAAGGGCCGGGCACCCGGGCGTCCGTCCGGAGCGAGATTGCCGTGGTTCTGTCCGAGGAGAGCTTTCACTACCTGATGCCTTACTCAAATCTGACCTCACCCCTACTTTCGGTCCAGCGCCAGAGAGAGCTCTCCAGGATCGGGGCTCCATTCGATGAGGTACTCCTCGATTCCCTGTCCAACGATTTCTCTTTCTATATTTTCCCAAATGCCTTCTACCTGGAGGATCGTGACCGAAGGAGAATCCGGAGGATACTGAAGGGAAAGGGATCCCTCTGGGTGTATGCTCCAGGATATTACAGCGAGGACGGCCCCAGCATTTCAGGAATTTCCGAGATCCTCGGCATGGAGGCGGGTATTATGGAGAGGGAGATGACGCTTGAGGTGGTGACCGGGAGACCCATCCATCCCGCCATGTCCGGCGTCGCCCCGGGGACGAGGTACGGGACACGGGTTGACGAGGACTATATCTCCCGGGCCCTTAATTACCCGGCCAAGCGAGAAATTGGGCCCGTGTTCTACGTGAATGATCCCCGGGTTACCGAGTTGGGCAAAATCGAGGGCACGGACAAGACAGGCCTGTGCCTTGTAACCGAGGGCGGGGCTCTTCGGGCATACAGCTCAGCTCCCGCGGTACCAGCGGGCATAATCCGGGGAATTGCCAAGCACCTGGGAGTTCACTGCTACCTGGAATCCAGCGACCTAATCTATGCAGGTGAAGATTTCCTGGCGGTCTATGCATTTACAGGGGGCCTGAAGAGAATCCGCTTGCCGTCAATCGGTCGAGTCCATGACCTATACGAAAATAAACTCCTGGCGGAGGGTACCGACAAGCTGGACCTGCGAATGCGGGCCAACTCAACGGTGATGCTTAAAGTGGAAAAAGGTTGACCCTATTCACCCCGGCCACTTTGAAGGAAATCCTCGTAGTCCGAAACAAGCGACTTGACGTCCCTCCTGATGTTGGAGGCAAGCGAGGGAGACCTGCTGTCTCTCCACATGGTTCCCGTCAGATCCGAGTTGTCAGGTAGTTTCCCTGCTATATCTTCCATGAGTCGGCACGATTCCCCGAGGGAGGAGGCCTTTGCCTCTGACCATTCACTTCGAAGCATTCCCCAAAGGAAAAAGGCCCGGGCGTATTCCCGCCAGAGCAGTGCCAGCCCGAGCATTCCATCAAGCATTCTCTTCAGATCCCGGAAGGTATCGGCAGGCATTCTGGATTTGGTGGTTTCGAGTATTGCCCCCATCTTTTTAACGATCTGCACCGAATCATCCTTCTCCAGCAGCGCCCTCTCAAGGTTTTCTTCGGTAGCACCGAGCATGCCACGGGTTACCCTGCCCCCGAGATCGTTGAAACCGTAGTGATGGTAGCACCATTCTACGTGGGTGAGTCTGCCGGAGATGCCAGAATGGTTATTGAACCTCTGGCCTTGAACGTACATCATCTTTTCCACCGCCTTCGTGGAGAGCTGCAGTATCTCTGCCATCTCGCGGGGGCACCCGGGGAAGATGGTGTGGGCCCACTCCCCGTAGATTTCTTCAATCATTGCATCAGAATTCCAGCTGAGCCTAGCATAGGCATGGGCATTCAGGGAGTTCAGTAGCTCCCCGATCGGGGCATCTCTTCTCTTGGATATTGTGGTTCCCCAGGAGCAGGCCCATGTCCCCTCGACCCCTTTTTTCTTCGCCATGCGCATGATTTCTGACCACCTCTCTACCATGCTGCAGGGAATGGTGTCATTTCCCCGGTACTCGGAGGGTTCAACCTGGTACTCAATCATCTGGGCATGTGGTTTGCAGCGACCGATCCAGTGATTTGGTGGGTAGGTTATCATGAAATCCCCCCAGGTCTCCTTGGTAACCAGGATCACGTCCCCAGGGCATCCTTCGATTATCATCCTCAGGTGGGTTTCCGGATCCCATCCGTAGTTTACCTGGTGGGACCCGTGGCGGTAGGCCTCTGGCATGAAGTCAAGACCCCAGGTCCTGAAGGCGATTGAAGCGTTGGTCTTCGAGGCTATTTTCCTTCCGATTTCAAGCGCTTGGAGAATCCTGTCGACGGGCTGTATATGCGAACAGGCGGGGCAGCGGGTAAATGCTGGATTTGGGCGATAATCGGTCAACCTGAAACTGTATACACCAGGGCGACCAGTCCCTGCAATACACCGTTCGACAATGCGCCCGAAATATTCCCAGGTTTCCTCTAGGGAAGCACAGAGAACATGGTCGGTTTCCCGATTGACAGGTATTTTTTTATCATCCTCCTCGACCGTGGTAAAGTCCCCTCCGCAAACGCCGAGCTCAATGCCATATCTCCCGGCACACTCCACGATCTCCCCAAAGCATTGAGGTCGGACGAGGAGGAGGTTAAACCGGTTCCTTGAATACCAGGGGATATCATCCTTCCCGCAGATGACGCCACTGGCACACCTCAGTGAGAAGTCGGGGCCGTCAATAACTGGCAATTCGATATCATAATGGTCAAGGTCTGGGAATGCCGGGGGGTCGAGAAGGTAGCTGGCGCCCATGTCCTCAAGAATTCGGTATACTCCGTACAGGAGAGCCCTCTCGTGTCTCGCCGCGATAACGAGAGTTTCCTCCCCATCCTCAAGGGAAAGGTCAATAATGAAGCCATCCTCTACGAGTGAATCGAGTTTCCTTCTCCAGGGTAGCTCATCCAGCTCGGAACAGGTCTCTGGGGTGCCAAGTAACACACGTTTTTCTGGATCGCGAAGATCCCCGAAAATCTCCCGGAGACCGGATACGAGCTCCTCCCGGGCTGTTCTGACCACCGGCGAGGAACTCTCCCCGACTTCAACGAAGCAGGTACGATCTATAACGAATTTGCTCACTCGAATCAACCACCAGATTGTACTAGATTCTCTATTCAACGTTGAATAGGTCTCAATCGGTCTGGGGAAATCTAAGGATATAGCTCTCCTCGTCAGGCCTGGGGAGTCTCTGGTCCACCGGGAGCATATCCCAGAAGCTTCTGTGCGGCTCGGTCTGGTACCAGTATGCAACGCTGGAGTAGTCATCTGACCTGTTGTTTGCGTGACCGTGCTCTATCGTCACCTTTATTGACCGGTGGAAGGTGATTGGGTCCTGGATGTGGAACCTGTAGCTCGTGCACTTCCCAGGTCCGGGCTCTCCATGTTCAAATAGTGATGCGCCGGAATAGAGGAAACGTTCATCCTGCATGCCCCAGGCATTACAGAAGTAATCCTCAGAACCCGTACCGTGCAGCGTCGGGGGCCAGGATTCGCCATCGATGAATATCATGTCGTCACCCTCTCCCCACCAACGCCCACATAGATTGTGAACGCTCAGATTACATCCAACGTAATTTCCCTTTCCCTCGGCCTGGAGGATGAGGTAGTTGCCATCTCCGGAGGTGTTCCGGGCCTCGCTTCTCTTCTTCCGACCTTCCTGGCTAAAACGGTCCTCGCCATCCATCCAGCCGTCACAGGGGTTCTCCCTGCGCCACTTCGCGTGGAACATCAGGGTTTCATCTGGAAGGTCGGAATAAGTCTCGTAGTCGATGTAGTAGTAGAAGGCATGAGCGGGTACTTCTCCCTCATTGACCACCTCGATCCGCGCGTTACCGTGGAAAGGCATCTGGAAGTAGCAGTTGAAAGCCGTCTTGTGGGGGACTCCCACGTTACCCGTCATATTGAGGGGAGCTGACTGGTAGGATCTGACGATGGCATGTCCTATCCCGAAGAAGTCCCCGAAGGGGGAGTCGATGCTTGGGTCCTTCTCATCATCCCAGTAGGCCCTGATCAGCATCTTCCTGAGATATAGCGGGTCCTTGCAGGACACGGTGAACCACATGTGGGATATGCTTCCAGGGCCCTTAATGTCGGCAATAACCCGCCTCTCAGATGGCCCGATCGAGATGGAGTCATGGTTTCCACCGGATCGATCCCAGCTGGATTCCCTCGCGGTCCTGCAGTCACGGAATCTCGCTAGATCCCTGAGGTCATTAGCAGCATGCATTTCCATCGCCACCTAGCTTTTTGCAGCCCTCTTATCTTGCTCCACTCCTCCCGGGTCCAGAGAAGACTTCACCAACCATTTAAGAGCCAAAAAAGCTGTCTAATTGTTTGGTGATAACTCTGCGTTTGAGTTATGGAATTGTTGCGATATTTGCACTTGCGTGCATTGGTAGCGCCATGGCCGCGCCCCCGAGTTTTAAACTTCTTTGGAACTTCTCCCAGGAGGGCGTGGGCGTGGAATCGGCGCCCTCAGTGGCAGACCTAACCGGCGATAACTACCTAGATGTGGTCTTCGCAATCTGGGAGGAAGGATCCACCTGGGTTGTTGCCGTAAATGGTCTAACGGGAAAGGAGATCTGGAGGTATGGACCTACGACGGGCACAACCGGGATGCTGATAGACGACATAAACGGGGACTCTCTCCTCGAGGTCGTTTTCGTAGCGTTCACAGGCAAGACCGGGGAGATAATTGCCCTGAACGGGCCACTAGGTGGTCTCCTGTGGAAATATGATGGCAACTACAGGAAGACGCATCTTCTGGATCGCCCGGCCTGCGCCGATATCAACGGAGATGGCAGGAAGGAGGTAGTATTCGCACCCAGGGATGCCTCCGGTCGAAATACGACCGCCTTTGATGGAATATCAGGAGACATAGTCTGGGAATCCGCGGCGGTTGGCGCCGGTATAGTCGGAGGTGGCCAGCTGAACTACAAGGCCCCTGCCTGCATAGCCGATATCGAGGGTGACGGGAATCTGGAGGTCATCACGAACCACATCGGCTTCGCATGGATAGTTGATGCCAGGACCGGCCTGCTGAAGTACGAGCTCCAGAATGCCGGGATAGCCGATGGTGCCTTCGTCATCCACGATGTAAACGGCGATGGCCTCAAGGAAATGATAGTGATGGGAGCCTACAACATATCCTGTTACCACCCTGATACCAGCCAGATGGTTGGAGATGCTATCTGGCTCTGGGACTACGATGGTGGAAGAACCGGTTACAACAACGTCGTTGGCGCTGACTTCGACGGCGATGGAAAGCTGGAGGTTATCAACGTCGAGCAGGGCGGTGACCCCGAGGGACCAGATTACGGATTAGTCCAATGCAGGAATTCAGAGGATGGAACTATGATCTGGAACTTCAGCACCCTGGGCAAGTTCCGAAATCTCGCCCCTGCTGTCGGAGACCTGGATGGAGATGGTCATCCTGATGTGCTCATGGGATGCCAAGCTCCCGAGGGTGGGTTTGCATACGCCCTGAAGGGTACAAACGGTGACGTACTCTGGAATCAAACGATGATTTCCACCACCGAGAACGTTGGTTGTATCGCAGATCTTGATGGAAATGGCAGACTTGATGTGGTCATCGGCGACCAGGATCAGATGCTTTGCTTCGAGACATCGACCGACGTTCCATTCGGTTATATTGCATGGGCCATGCCGAACCACGACCCCTGGAACAGCGCGATATTCCCGATGCCAGAGGCATTTTTACTGGAACTGACGGGCCTGTTCCTAGCGGGTATAGTTGCTGTAAAGGTTCGAAGGAAATAGTCGTTTGAAGGTTGACTTGTGAGGATAATCGAGCTGTGTTCATAGCATGGCCATGGCACAGCTCGGTGTTCTTTTTTTTTCACATTCTCCTGCCTTCACTCCATACAGAGGCCTGCTTAGATGTCAAACGGTGAAAAAGAGAGGAGCTATATTGGCATCGTTCTCGTTGCGCTTATAGCGGGTTCACTTGTTGCGCTGGACACGTTCGGGGTTAGCAGGGAACCCTTCCAGCTCGTTGAAAACAGGCACCCGCAGAGTTTTAGCCAAATTTCTTCGGGGGAGCAGAAGGCCTTCACGGTGGGAGGCATTCTCCGGGAGAAGGCGGCCCTGCTGGAATTCAGGTTTTCGTACCTGGTTTGGAGCCGGATCCCGGCGGGCGTTAACGATGACCCAAATGCAACAAATGTGTATATGACCGAAATTGCCCCGCTTCTGTCGCTCTCCGAGATGTGGAACGAGCCACCGGAGGTCATGAACACGACCCTGGAACTCGAGGATGGGGAGCATGAGATCGTCATCTATGATTTCACAAAACTCCTAAACGCCACAGGTGACCTCAGGACACACAACGAGACACTTACCACCTTTGGCCTCGTGTACGGGGATTCTGGCGAGGTAAGCTGTTACTACAAGGGCGTCTCGGGCTTCATTTTCCGGAATAGGACAAATGCTAGGGTTGTGCATCTTTCCCTGGGAAGGGATCAACAAAAGGTGGATTATTATGATTACGGGATGGCATCGGCATACGAAACTCCAAGCCTGGCGGAAGGTCCCAAACTTGGCGTTGTTAGTTTCAGGAATCTCGAAAAAGGGTCTTCGTACAGGGTGACCTTCACTCTGGAGGCAGCGGAGGATATGGAGCGGCCGAGCCTGCAGATCGTAAGGGTATATCTGAACAGGGAGCTTCAGGTCTGTCTGGCTAATGACATTGGGTGTGAAAATCTTGAAGGCGAGGAATGAGATGATGAGAAAACACCCAAAGATCATGACTAGCAGATTCTTAATCACAGCCTTGACGATAATACTGTTGGCAGCCTCTCACAGTGCTGTATCAGCCGAACCGGAAGATATTGAGGACGTGATCCTGGTCTATGGTGAAAATCTTCCCGACTGGAGAAATTACGTGGTGGATCTTCTCGGGGAGGATTCCGACCTCGACGCGACGATTATTCCGATAAACACCTCGGATTGCCTTTCGGTGGCCCTCTTGTTCCCAAACGTTAAAGCGGCAGTTCTAATGGGACAGAACGCCGATGTAGTTCGTGGAATTGAGGCACAGGTCCTGACCGCCTTCAAACATGGCGGTGGGCTGGTTGGGTTCCACGATTTCACGAGTCTTGAGGTAGCACCTGATCTAGCCCAGCGGGTCTTCCCTCTCTTTGCCAACGTTAGCAGGCTGGGCCGATTCAAGGAGGGGTCTTTCGTTCAGAGCCTGAAGAAAGTGGATCCCCACCCGGTAACCGAAGATTTGCCATCTGACCTCGATATCAGTGATCCGGAAATTAATCTTGCACTTAACACTAGGTCTAACAAATGGTCTGGTAAAATACCTGACTCCGGGGAACTGACAATTCTTTATGAGGATGCCGTTTACGGGGCACCGGTGGTTTCTGTCTTTAGCGATGAGGGATTTTCCGTCAGCTTCGCAGGCGGTGATATCGACAACTCGCCGGATAACAAGCTGAAATACTTTGGGAACCTTTTCTTCGACGAGACCTTTCAGGAGATATTGCTGAACTCGGTGTCCTGGGTGGCGGAGGAGGAAACTCGGACCGAGATCCAGGCCCAGGAGACGCTTGATGAACTTCAGAGGATCAACCTCTGGGAGCAGGATGTCAAGGACTCAGCCAAGAGGGCAAAGGCACAGCGGGCGGCAACTGAGCTGGGTTTCAAGGCTGGAGTCAATATTCTGGGCATTGCTGCTATTGTGGTAATCTACCTAAAGCTTATCCGGAGGGGAGCTAATTGATGAAACTAGAGGGTCTATCGCGAGGTCAGGTAAAATGGCGGGCCTTTCTCATCTTTCTCATCTGCCTGTCGACTTTATCTCCCCTCGGATTGGGAAAGACGAGGCCTGAGGGTATTATTCGCCTCGCATGTTACAGCAGGAACTTCGCAACATCGGGTGGAGGACATGCATCGGTCGAGTACATCAAGGACCCCATGATCATCTTGGAACCGGTGCCGGTGATAGGCAAGTACTCGCTTGGGCACGGAGTTGACCCCAGGGAAATAAGAAGGGCTGCGAGGATATATTTCCCGAGAGTCTACGAGCAGCTGCTTGAGAATGATGTAACCATCTTCCAGGAGGCTCCTCTGGATACCGAGGGATACACGAACTTTGAGCCCCAGTTTCTAAGGTGGTGTAAGGATTATGTTCTGGAGGGTGGAAAGAGCCTTGACATGTATGGAGGAGACGCGTCATTCAGCGGGGGTGTCGAGTACGGCTATCCCTCATGGGAAAATACACCAGTTGCCGATGTCCTGCCGGTGGAGATGATTCCGGGAGGTATTCGAGGCATTGTGTCGGCAGGTGGTAAATGGGCGACAGCTGGAGTCAGTACTTATGTGGAATTCATCGATGACGTAATTGGTCTGGCAAGGCTTCCTTGGGATACGGCCCCACGACCCCAGTACGATGGACCATTGAACGCGGTGAATTTCAGGCCGGGCGCTAGGAAAATTGCCGTGGCAACGAGAGACGATGAATCGTATCCCCTTATTGCCTACTGGGAACTCGGTGAGGGATCGAGCCTTGCATACACCGCGGTATTCGGCTCTGGTGGGACTGGACGTATCCTTGACTGGAAGTGGTATCCCGACATGATCGTGTACCTCGTTTACCAGTCTGCCGGGGTACCGATGCCCGAGAATATTTACATGCCCCATGTGATAAGGGAAAGGCTTCAGCTATACGCCTCTGAAAAGGAGTTTGCCTACAACTACCTCGACTTCATTGAGAAGCTTGGGGGCAGTACCGTTTCCCTCGAGATCGATATCGGAGAGATCGAGGAGGTAAGGAAGGAGAGCGCAGATCTGTATCTCCAGGGAAGATACGAGGAGAGCAGAGACGTACTCAACGAGGCCGTTGATTCAATGGCAGGCGTCCTTGAAGAGGCCAAGAAGCTCGAGGAAAGAGTACTGTTCTGGATATACCTAATCGAGTGGTTCGTTGTCGTTGGTACCCTGTTAGTCTGCGGGGTACTGCTTAATTTCCTGATGGTCCGCAGGTCACTTTACAGGGAGGTAGCCGTGACCCGTTCCGGCCGTCGAAATCACTAGTTACGGTCCCGATCCGTACCAGCTCTCCTGGTTGTCTTCATTTCCCTGTATAGCCTCCGCCTTATCATGATCTCGTAAACGGCAAAACCCGTGACCATGCACGTTGCCGTTACTACCAGCCATTCTATGGTGTAGACCCAGAGCAGCGCGCTTTCCTGGAGGCCCACCGCCCTCTTCTCAAGCTCCTGCATTTCCTGGATTGCCTCGTCCATTCTGGCCAGAGCTGAGAGGAAATCCTGCTCCAGGTACCGCCTTTCGCCATCCCTGCGGATATCTCTGACGGTTTCCATATCCTTTCTTACCGGGAAGGTATTGGCGCCGAATTTCTCAACAAATTCGAGAACCGAGTTCAGACCTGCCTCCATCAGACGGAACTTCTTGAACGAGGACCGGATCTGGTTAGCTATGATAGGGTCGGGTGGAAGATCCAGTTTACCGGCGTGGTAAATCATATTGATAACCGCGTCGTCGAAGAACTGCCAGTACTGCATTGCTCTGGTCGAGTACCCATGCCAGTCGCCTCCGAATGTGAGGCTCCGGCCCTGGGAGTAATCCCAGTAGGAGATCACAGGGTACCCTCCATCCTCAAGGACAAGGGGGGTTATCGCACCCTGCTTTTCAATTACCTCGTTGACCTCCGTTAGCCACGGACAGGCCTCCCAGGGAAGGCTCATCATGAGAGGATCCTCCGGCCTGACGATGATGGGCTTAAGGGTCGCGCCCAGCCCTATCTGGCCAATAATGCTGCTGGATACAATGGTCACCGGAAGGACAGCCTCGACCGGAGTTCCGTCCCAGTGCTGTCTGGCCGCTCCGGTCCCTCCTAGTCCCCGGTGCCCACCCGTCATGAGAAGGGAGTGGCTGTCTTCTGCAACCGATCTCTGGATGTAAAAATTCCATGCATCGGGAAGGGACCACGGATCAGCATCCGAAAGGACCGTGATATCAGAGGAATCAACGTAACTATCATAGGTTCTAGGTAGGTAAAGGCGCATCGCCCTCTGGATCTCATCTTCAGCGAACCAGCCCGTAGTGGCCGGGACGTAGGAGGGCAATATCTTCGGGTCGGATTCTATTGCCACGACTCCCGGGTTCGATGAGGTGTAGTCCCCAATGTACAGCATGCGCATGCGGTTGCTCGTGTTCTGGGCCCCAGCACCAACCACTAGAAGTAGAAGGAAGATTGCAGGGATCGCCTGTTGTGGTAGTCTCATATCTCATTTACCTCCGGTTTTGAGAAGAATGCAAGGTAACTTACCAAGACAGCTGACACGGCTCCCACAATGATTATGGCAATCTGGGTGAAGATCTTACGAGCCGACCTCGCGGAGACCCAGGCGCTTATCTCCTTATTTTCTTCCTCTTCACTCTTCTTCAGATCCTCAAGCGTTTTATTGAAGGTCGGCACGAGTCTGTCTCGTCTAGCCAGGCCACTCTGGGAGGCCCAGACTACGGCCCCGGATACCAGTTTAACGAAGTTGGACTGGTTGACGAATTTCTCGTAGCTGCTAACGCCCGCCAGTTCAGAGCCATAAAATCCCGGGAAGCTAACCGATCTTCCCTGGTTTTCGTAGGCAATCACGCCTGGGAGCGCCTTATCCCCGTATGGGGAATCCCTGCCTACCGTGCTGAGTACGACGCAGTAGCTTCCCTCGGGTGGCAGCGGCCATCCCTGGTCGTGTTTACCATCGCTCCGGAGACAGAAATTCAGTTCGTAGTCCGGGATCGTGAACTCCTCGGGGAGGTCCTCTGATATCATGTGCTGACCCGTTTTGGTGTAGGTTCTCATCCTTATCCACTCACCATCCACAAAGGTCATGGATCCCTTTGTCGAGGAGTTACCAAAAACTGGGTATATTGATCTTGCTAGATCACCAACGTACTGGGTGCTGCATAGGTGGTTAAAGCCAACCATCCCCATCCCGTCCAGGAAAAACATCTCGAAGGGGAGCGTCGTATTATACTCGTTTGAACCGACGTAGGATGATACCAGTGCAACGACCTGGGGCAAAAGCAGGAACTGCTTCAGCTCCGACATGCTGGTACAGGCGTAAACCTCGAATTCATCCCCGAGCCCTACCCTGAGGTTTTCTGCAAGTGCAGATGAGAATTTCATCATCTCCCGGTATCCCAGGGGCATGGTATCATCCCGGCAATAGACCAGAACGATCTTCCTGTCTGAAAGGTTAGCGCCCAGGCAGGGCCCAATTACTGCTAGGAAGATGCTGAAGACGATCACCGGCACAATCACAGATCTTGGTATCATCACGGGTCACCTCCGGTTCTCAGCTATTACCATACGCGTATCCTGGATTTCACCGTTGGCAATTACCACCGTGCCCAGCAGTATAAGGCTGCCTGGTGGTGTGTAGTCCGGCGAGGGGTTCGCCTTTATGAAACAGGTCAGTTCAACCCTGGAGTTCTTGCCAGCGTCGAGAAGCGTAATTTTTCCAGCGGGGCTGTCATCCCTTATTGAGGGGTACTGAGGGAATTTGGCTATCAGCTCATCAGGGTAGTAGGCCGTCAGGTTATCCTGAGTCCTTATATCCATTCTGTCAAGGTTCCTGCCCTTGTCCCAGAAGAAGTCTGTTTCACCCTCGAAGTAGTACGCAAGCTGCCCCGAGGTCCGGTTGAATGCGAGGGCTTCGGCCGTCAGGCTCGTTTTTTCCTCCCCGAGCAATGCTGACAGGTCATTAAGTACCGAGAAGTCCAGGATTTCAATGTCAAACTTGGTGCCCACATAGGTCGTCTCCAGGTCACCGTAATGGGTGTATTGGAGTCCAAGCATCGAGCAGAGCTCTACCTTGTTGTGGATCTGCTCAATTGCATCCACGTAATCCAGGCGATCTGTTAAAGGGGTTTGATTTCTCCATACCGGTCTCATGCGGCTGAGACAGTACGAGGCAACATCAAGCCTCTTAGACGGTTTTTTAGTGACTACGAGCTGGTGAAATGTCGTGGAACCGGCGGATTCAACGAACATCCTTGAGGGCAGGTCGAACTCAATGATTTCGGCGTAACGGTCCACTATGCGGCTGCCTGCAATAAACAGTATGAGGGTCGTGGATAGAATCAGTGAGACGAGTATGATGCCGATTCTTGCCCTATCCAAGTGCCCAAGTCCCATTCCAATACAGTGTCATGATAATTAGGAGGCGAGATCTTCTCATCGCTTGGCCTTTCTGCCGATTATGAAAATAACCAGTGGCAGGAAGGCGGGCAGGACGCCCTCTGCTACGGGTACGTAGCCATTGTTGGTTGCATCACCGTGGAACTGCCCCCACTTGATCTCGTTGGGTTGGCATGCAACCGGTGTATCCAGAGCATATATGTTGCCATCGTGGCAGCCAATGACTATTTCGAGTCTTCCATCGCTGTCAATATCTGCAACGGCGGGGTTCGAAGCTACATCATCGCCGATTGTGAGGTTCCAGCGCTCGATTCCAGTAAGCCCGTCCACGGCGAGGAATGACCCGTCAAGGCTGCCCACCAGCAGGTTGATCTCGCCATCCCCCGTGATATCAACGGCTGCAGGATTGCTGTACCTCAGGCGTCCGGGCCAATCGAAGTTCCAGAGAAGCTGACCTGTTATTGCGTCGTAGCACATCAAGCTTCCAGACGCACTGCCAGTTCTGTCATATGTCGTCAGTACAATCTCATCCCTGCCATCCAGATTCACATCGGTGACAAGGACACCGGAGGTGGTCTTTCCCACGTCTGGTATGGACCACAGGATGGTCCTGCCGTCCCCGCTGAGCAGTGTTAGGTTCTTTCCGCCACACATGGCGATGTCCAGCAAACCATCACCATCCGAGTCGTAGACGGCGGGTGCCTCGTTAGGGACGGCTTTCGCATATGCAATCGATGCGTTCCAGATAACGCTTCCATCCGATCCATCAAGTAGCCAGGTCTGACCGTTTGCATTCAGTATTATTTCCCAGTCGCCATCTCCCTCGATATCGACCACGACGGGTGAGCAGGCATCCCCAGAGCCGATAGTTGCGTTCCAGATAGGATACCCCTCGATTCCATCTAGGCAGAATGTGGCACCGATCTTGCTCGGGACTATTACTTCCATTCTGCCATCGTTGTTAACGTCCCATATCGCAGCCGTGTTCCTGGTCCTGGCAAGAGTTGAGTAGGTCCATATCAGGCTCCCGTCCCGACCGGCAAGTGCCCATACACCTCCCTTGTCATCACAGATCACCACCTCAACCATTCCATCCTGGTTAATGTCCGCGATCTGGGGGGCTTTGATGTTTCTGTTGTAGGTAGGGCCAAAGACCCACTTTTTTGAGCCGTCGCCGTTCAGGCAGTAAACCCACTGGTCACCACTGCCAGCTAGGATATCAGGAAGCCCGTCATCATCGACATCCGCAATCGTGATGCCACCCTGGACTATTCCCCCAAGGCCCTCATCCGTGGCATTGAACATCCAGAGGGTGTTTGGCTGTGCAAGGGCGTTGGTTGTGAATATCAGGAATGCCGTAAGAAGTACCAGTGTTGTTATTTTCAATACCTTCTCCTCCATCCAGATCGGGGCCTACCTATTTGGGGTACCGCTAATTGGCATATAACTGTTCCCAGATAAGTTGTAACAAGATGCAACCTATTGCGTTACCGCGGCTATAAGTTTTTGGGTAAACCCGACCTGGCGGATTCCTTGACAGCTAGACATATCTCGAGTGCTGCTCGGCCATCCTCCCCGGTGGCACGGGGCTGCGTGCCTTTTCGGACACACTCAGCGAAGTGGGCTACCTCCATTCCTATCGGATCCGAGTCAGGAAATTCCTCGTGGAGCGATTTACGATCTGCGTACATGTAGATATCGAGGTCGGTGGGCTTGTCGAAGGCACCAGATATCTGTGCTATTCCCCTCTGCGAATAGCAAAGAAATCTCTCGTTTTTCAGGGGTCCTCTGGCCCATGCCCCCGCGCATACCGTGGCGATCGTGCCGCCGCGAAATCGGAGGGTGAAAACGGCTGAATCGATTTGCTGAAGGCCCTCTGATGGAGTGAGGAAGGAATCACCTTCCCCATACACCCTTTCAACATCACCGATGAGGTAATTAAGAATGTCAATGGCATGGACGGTGTTCTCGACGATGGGTCCACCGGCATCCCTTTCATCCCAGAACCAGGGTTTCCTCACCCCCCCAGTACAAACATAGCTGTAGTCTATCATGTAGGGAGTGCCAAAATTCCCGGAAATTGAATCTCGCAGGGCATTATATGAAGGAACAAACCTCTTCTTGAACCCTATCATTAGCTTGAGATCCGCTTTTCTGGATCCGCGAATCATACTATCACATTGTCTAAGCGTCGGGGCCATGGGTTTTTCGCAGAGAACATTTGTCCCGGCCTCAAAGGCCCTCAGGGCGAGGTCTGCATGGGAACTAGGAGGGGTGCATATGCTCACGATGTCCAGGTTCTCCCGATCAATCATGTCCTCCGCGGAGGCATATCCCCGGGTTTTGGAATCGGTAAAGTCCTGGAGAAGTTCCTTTCTCACGTCGGCGACGGCCGCAAGCTGGATACCCTCGGCCTTTCTGTATCCTCGCACGTGGGCCTTGCCGATTCCAAGTCCGATTACCCCGGCGCGGAGGGAATCCATCAGACCAGCTCCTTGAGGTAATGATAGTTTTTGAGGGTTCCCTCGAGGTCGTTGAATGTCTTGTCCTCGTGCTCGAAGGAGAGGACGGAATCGTATCCCGCTGCCTTTAGTGAGGTGATAATGCGTCGCCAGTCGATGGAGCCCCATCCGGGAACGCGGAATCGCCACCATCCTTTTGAGGTCACGCCCCTCTCTGACAGTATTTCTTCCATTATCTCCGTGTCCTTGGCGTGGGCGTGGAATATCCGATCATGAAAAACTTTGATTATTCTGTAGTTATCGATTCCCTGCCAGACGGCATGCGAGGGGTCGAAGTTCAGTCCAACGTTTTCCGAGTCCAGGATCTCGAATGCCCTCTCTATAGTCGGGATGTTATACGCAATATTTGGAGGAAACGTCTCAAACGCGATCTTGACGCCCAGATCCTCAGCCAGATCTATCATTGGCCTCCATACTTCAGCCATGGATCGGAAGGCATCTTCATCCGCCTTTCCCGGCCTGCTACCCGTTACTGCTGTGATAGTGGATACCTCCAATTTCGAGGCAGCCCTGATCACCTTGTCGAAGTGTTCCGCGAATCCCGGTCCCCTCTCCGGATCCATCAGGTTAAGGTGGCAGGTAAGGGCCGAGATTACCAGACCACCCTCGGAAACCGTTTCCCTGACTTCCTTCCCACCATCTGCTAGTATATCTTCGACATTGACATGCTTTTCTTTTGGCCTTGAGGATATCTCGATTGCCCCGTAGCCCATCCCGGAAGTTATCTTAACTATCTCGGTGAGGGATCGGCGACGCATGTTTTTTGTAATCGTGCCAAGCATCATGTTCAATCACTCATTCTGCAGGAAGGGTTTGGTCTTCTGGTATGCGATTCTCGCCACATCCATGGGGTCCATCTGCCAGTATTCATCGTTGAATATTTCGATTGAGAAGTAACCCGAGTATCCAATGTCACGAAGGGAGTTGAATAGATCATTCAGGGGCAGGATACCATCACCGGGGAAGCACCTGTCCTTATCCTTGAGGTCGTCGAGGGGCTTATCGGCAACGTCATCGACGTGAACCAGGGCAATCTCGTTCGCCGAACAGGAGGAAAGCTCCTCCATGCTAGATCGGCTCTTGTGATAGTGGAAGAAATCAAGTAGAACGCCGACCTTTTCCGTTCTGGCCGATCGCACGAGATCGAGCGCTGAACTAAGGTCCGGTATGCTCCTTCCTGCGATGAATTCGATTGCGATAGTGATATCGTAGCTTGAGGAGACCTGACATATCTCCTTTAGCCTATTCAGCCATTCTTCCCTGTTGTGGGGGGTTTTTCCCGCCGGGCTGGTTACGATCGGGGCCCCAATGCTTGTCGCATATTCGAACACGTTCTTTGCTTCATTCAGTGCAGCATCGAAATCATTTAGTGGAAGCTCCTGCCATTTTCTCACTGCGAGTAGCTCGCATGCATCGAGCCCACCTTCACGGAGCCCGTTTTTTACATGGTCAATTTTCCCACCCTCGGACTCGAACTGCCTGAGGTCCTTTGTCCAGAATCCGAAACCGTCGTAACCCGTTTTTGACACGACATTAATCGAGTCGAGCAACTGGCATTGTTTCACGGTAACAGAATTCATCGCAAGCTTCCAATCTTTCATCCATTCACCTGTATATCCGGTAATCTGGACATCATAAAAATCTGTATCAGGATGGGTTGGCAATGAAGAAATTTTAAGTCCTTTTCTGCAGGGAGTTCATGATGTCCAATCTAGATCTCTCATGGGAGAATTACGAGTATGGTGGCGAGGTCGACTCCGCGCTAGTGGTCAGGTGGTCGGACCTTCCATATCACGTGGCATTCTGGCGTAACTATGTACCAGTTTGGTTTTTCGATGATGGTGTGGGCTTCTATTTCGGATGGATCGAGGCTGCTCCATACGAGTGCCTCTGTGATGATGAAAGGGAGCACATGAAGCTTGAGGTCCTCGAAGATGATCCCTCCTTTATAAAGATCCGCTGGTCAATGGATCTGGTGACCTTTGGCGGCCGGGTATACAGGGGAAACACGAAGATTGTCGAGGATTATGAGTTCGGGGTGGATGGCACCTGTGTCAGGCAGGCGACGCTTTTCCACGGCACGGAGCTTGACCAGAAGAGGAACAAGAACGGGTATGAAATATCGGAGTTTGGGGTGGTGAACCCGCCAGGGACCGCGCCAATCGATAACATACTCAGGGATAATGTGGTCGATAGGATCATCGATCCCTTTGATGGAAAAAAAATCGATATCCTGTGGGAAGAGGACGGGGAGGGTATCGTTCACTCTTCAGGGTGGGACAAGGATATTTTGGAATGGGGGGGCCAGGTGCACATCCTGATGAGAGAATCGGGCATGGTTCCATACGTGGCCTTCGGGAAGAAATCGATGCCTGATGGCTATTTCCCCGTGAAATACCTCGTTTGGGGTCTAAGCTTTGAGAAATCGGTCCTGACTTTCAGCCACTGGCCGAGGAAGATGGATGAGTATTACGTCCATGAAAATAGGTCAAAGAAGATACGTGAGCTTGGGCTTCCCACCCACACCCCAATTCTAAGCTGCCAGTTTAGAAAACCCTGTAATGAAATCGAAAGCCCTCTGGTTTTTCGATGGCTTATCGGTATTGGTCGGGGTGAAACCCATGCCGTGGATAGGTGCAGGGGCTGGTTTGCAGAAGAGGGCGACTGCTGAGATGCAACAATTAATGAAGGACGGGAATCAAGAAATTGCGGAGGAATAGGTCTGTACGAGGCAAGGTTTCGTTCAGAACCAGAAGACCATGAACACGACCAGGAATTATCAACAGGCGTCAAGGTTATTTCCGGGAAAAATGCCCGAGATGCAATCCAGGCCCTCGGCTCCGAAACTAGGTGGAGAATATTTTCACTTATCAAAGATAACCCAACTCATATTGAGGAATTGGCGAAAAACATCGGGAAAGATAAGTCCACAATATCCCGACATGTTGATACTTTGGTTAAGGCCGGTCTTGTTAGGACGGTAAACATCGAAGGTTCCAGGGGCAAGCGAAAGCAGGTGTGCCCTTCATCAAACCGTTTGTACCTCGAAATTTCTTGAAGGCTAATGTTGTGCGAAATTGCACCTATGATCCATCAAGTCCCTATCTAGGTGCTTTGAACCGGAAAATTTATTAGATACTTGCAAGATTCTGCAACTAGTTGCACACAGGTTTTCGGGAGTGAAAGGGCATTGGAAGTTATTGATCTTCCCGTTGAGTTAATCCGAGCCTCGAGTCTTAACCCAAGGAAAGAGTTCGACGAAAATCATCTAGCTGAACTATCTGATAGCCTGAGAGAGGATGGCCAGTGGAATCCCATTATCGTTAGAAGGGTCGATGGTTTATACGAATTGATTGCTGGAGAGTGCCGGCTGCGAGCTGCTAAAAAGCTGGGCTGGGATAGAATAAAGTGCAACATTGTATCTGCCGAGGACCAGGAAGCACACGTACTGGCTTTGAAGACCAACCTGCTGAGGAAGGACCTCAACATTGTCGAGGAGGCCGAGGCTGTTGCCAGCATGCTTGTAAAGTTCGACCTGACTCAGGAAGAGGTAGCTAGACTTATTGGGAAGAAACAGTCATGGGTAAGCAGACGGTTGTCACTTGCTTCAAGACTCTGCCCTGATGTTAAAAAATGCTTGAAGGGAGGCAAGATTTCAGCCTGCCATGCCCTCGCCTTATTGAATCTAACTAGTGAGGAACAAGTGCGTATCTGCAACAGGATCGTTCAGGAGAGACTTAGTGTCCGTGATGTCCAAAAATTGACCAAGTCTTTGATGGAGCCGCAAGGGAAAACACAGGTCTTCAAAGGTGATAACTCTAAATTCGTAAAGGGCTACCTCAAGAGGCTGGTCAGGGAGTTCGAGGGCGTCCTCGGGGCCCCGATCGACATGGATGAGTACTCAACAAGAGAGGGACTCGTCTGTGTAATCAGATTTAGTACTAATGGGAAGGAAAAATTGAGGCGCCGGGATGTAATGGAAAACCAATTTTCATCCTTTAACGAGGCACAGCATTATGCAAAAAGCAAGGGCGGATACTGCTCCGGGTTGTTAACGGTACAGGGAAGGAAGTACTGGATCTGTTATGTTGATCCGGTGGTGGATAACCATGGATCGATGGAAGGGAAAACCCTCGAGGGACTAGAGGTCTACTAATTCGCCTATCGACCTGAGTGTTTTGGTGCTTACGCTGTTGGGCAAAGCACCGTATCCCGTAAGTGCAACTCCCGTGCTGCTGGACAGTTCCGACGTTTTTACACAACTAAGGTAGTCCTCTGGTTTCTCGATGAAGTTGCTCGTCATTTCTGGAACAAGATCGAAGCCAAAGATGTCTTTAAAATGCCTCAGCTGTCTATAGGCAAGCCTGCTCTCACCATGGACAAGCCTCGGGCAGAACCTGTCTACTATATCGGATGTGAGGTTGAGATCGATTCCCAGAGCTCTCCTGTACATGTTATCCAACCTGTGCTCCGCGACGTTATCTTGATCCTGAGTAATTTCGAATATTGTGGAATTGTTTTTAGCAACCTTCTTGAATGCCCTTAGGTTGTCGGCTATCTTGGAGGACCTCCACCGAACCCAGGAGGAATCCAGTTGGGAAAGCTCGAGCGGATCTTGCCCGGTATTTTCCCGGAACACATCCCTGCACCTGGTGCAGTAACAGGCGAAAATTCGTCGGTCGCCCTGAATAGCGAAAGAGTGCCCTATGTACTCCATATTTACCGAGTCGAGATCATATTCTGATAGAACGTGATCGAGAAGGTCGATGTATGAAGAAATCGTTTCTTGGTTGTTGGGGCAAAGGAATCCGTACCAGTCCCTGTCAACGAAGGGATGGACCAGTGGGATGGCATTCCTCGCTATCGATATTAGATCGGATCTAGCGTAACACAGTCTTAGGTCGCACATGACTGATAGCTTGCCAACAACCTCCATTTCGTGCTTCCTGCCCTCTTTAATTAGAGAATCGAGAGTTCCATCATCTTTCCCACCGAAAAATTCAGAGTTTACGATCGGTGGACCCTCTATTGGTTTGAATACCACGGCAACGGAGTCAAACCCGCAATCGCTCAGAAGGGAAAGGGTCTTTTCAACCCTGATTCCGGGCCATGGGTACAGGGTTATCCTGTTAATCATGCTAACTGTATCCTCCCTGCAAATAAAAGGGCTTTCGATTATATTATGGGTCTTTTTCTCTGATCGGTGCGTTAAGAGATATATGAGCTGTTTCCCACTTTTTCCTTATGCAACAGTATGGGAATTCACACCCGCCCCCTTTTTTACCAAAAACCTCCCCAGTTTCCAGGGATCTGGTTTTAGTAAAAGGACTAGATGAGTTTGATTACTTCCTGAACCTCGCCGTACGTTCCCTTCAGGGACTGGTGAACCGCACTACCCCATCAATCTGGGTGCAAAGGGCTCAACCGGTCATGGGAGACCACGGTTGGCTAGGCCGGTTCAAGGAGATGGAACTGATCAGGAGCTACCGGGATGTTACACCCTTAGAATTTCTGGAATCCCATAAAAAATTCGCCGATGGTGCTGTCATTCCACCCCGAATCCACTGCCCAACTGCCCACAGTGAGTTGGACGGTCATCATGTTGCCGTCATGGCTGCGGCTGCAAAGAACCTCATCGTATCAGAGGCAGACCTCGCGGATTCCCTGGGTCTGGAGGTGAAACTCGATTTCAGCGATAAATTCGATAACCTCGGAGAGTCGCTTGAGTACGCCTTTGAGAATTATCTCACCAAGGGTCTGCTGAGTACGAATGGGGCGATGTTTGAAAACGATTCAAATTCCTCGGGAGTATTCACCACCGATTATTCCATCCAGCACAGGTTATTCCAGTTCACCTGGCACACCAAAAACAGGTTATTACCGGGATGCATGGCGAGGGTCGATGACCTGAAAGAGGAGGAAACCGAGGTAATTTTTAAGGTAATGGAATACCTGCCTCCTCTCTCCCCGGTTTTCGGGAGCCCTGGGGCTGGCGAGGGCTATGTGGACGAGGGACGGCTGGTAATCACGGTTTCTCGATACGGCAAGGTCTTCGTACCGTGTGCCGGTGCTGGCAACCTGAGCGTTCATTCGGGCTTTCCAAAGCTCGATCCCTCGGTACTGAGGCGGAAGAGATCGGAGCGCCCCCGATTCAAAAAGGACATGGTGTATGTATCCGTTCATATGTCCGACGGCGACAATACCAACCTGGCCCGATCACACTGGGTACACAGAAAAGACGAGAGGTACGGTGGTGCGTGGCACAAGAGGGGAAAAATTCCACTCGGTTGGAGTCTGGGACCAGCCGTATTCGAACTTCTACCTGGTGTGGCTAGGTACTACTTCACAGTTGATGGGGGAAAACCGACGGAAATGGACGAGTTTATCATGGGTTTCTGCGGAATTGCCTACATCTTTCCCGGAGAATTCGGGAAATTTCTCGAGTACGATGAAAGGGAGAAGGCATGGGAGGATTTCATAGGCAATACAAATGCTTACATGGAATACATGGACACCACGGTAATCACGACTCAGCCTCATATGACAAACGGGGAGGTGGCCGGCGAAGAGGTTTTTCATAGGTATGCCCGGGGCATTCCCAGGCTAAGGGGAATTTTCAATGGATACAATGCAGTTGCCCAGAGGTATAGAAGCCTGGTATCGGTGCATGATGGTATTCCCGTTTTTCACTCGGCCATAGGAATGAACCGGGGCATTCCCGGCGACGGGATTTTGAGGCGAGGTGTCCAGAAAATGGTGGGAAGTCAGAGACCTGCCTTCATTCACCTATTCGTCATTCCAATGGGTTCCGATCTCCATTACATAGCTGATGAATTGCGGGGGTTGCCCGAGGATTTCGAGGTTGTGAGGCCATCAACGATGGCAGAGATTTTCCACGAAGGCGCGTTGGATCAGGAGGGTCAAGGTAAAAGAGATGAATAGCCAAAGCAACTGGAATTAATTCGTAGCACTAGCTATCCCGGCTCCTTTCCAGCTGAGTGGTCCCGACCTCCCTGTAGAGCTTTCTCCTTATCATTACCGTCCAAAGGACGAAGCCCGAAAGCATGGCGGTGGCCATGGTGACCAGCCACTCCACCGCATATACCCACAGGAGAGCCATTTCCTTGATCTTCACGAACCTCGTCTCGGCTCTCGTAATGTCCTCGAACAGCGAGTTCAGAATCTCCTCGCATTCCTCAAAATTCTGTTCCAGGTACCTATCCTCGGCCTCCTCGCCCCTTTCATCGAGTGGATGCAGAATATCCGCAAGCTGGCCACTATCGGCACCGAACTTCTGGGCAAAATCTGATAGCGAGATCAGGAGGGACATCTTAATTCTGTATTCTATGAATAGCGACCTGATCTTGTGGACTGCCAGAACATCCTCCGGCACCCTCCTCCCCGTGAGGTAGAGGACCATGTTCATCAGGATGTCAAGCCCGTACGGGTTCTGGGTGGCCTCGTATGCCGGGTTTCTCAGCGATATGTAGTCGCTCCAGAAAGTGAGGTGAAGTGAATCGCCAAGGGTCATTCCCCTTCCCTCCCCGTAGTCCCAGGCGATCATGTAGGGAACCCTTCCCAGGGCCTCGCCGATCTGCCAGGCGAGGGTGCTGGATCCCTCCTTGCCGATGATCATGTTACCGCCGGCCCCCGGGAACTCCTCAATTCCCAGGGGTACGAAGGGTGTCAGTACCGGTTCCGGGAAATTACGGTTTACCTCTATATGGAAGGGCGTTTGTCCCCTTCGCCCCCCGCTGGCGAGAACGGCGGAAAAATCGTTGGGCAGGGCCTGATAGACGATAGAGTTGATCCAGGCATGCTGGATGTCACCGTGGTCGCTCAGACCGGCCGGGGCGGCCAGGGCCCCGGCACCCTCCTGGATCGCATCGTGCATCCACCTGTCCTGCTCCCCCGTCAGGTGAAACATCTCGGGGGAGTGAAGAATGATGAATTCGTATTCCTTCAGCCTATCGTATGTTCTAGGGAAGTAGAGCCTAACGAATCTCTTGATATCCTTGACAAGCACGAGGTCGTTGGACCTGGTCGGTACCGCGGTTGCATCCACCGAGGGTTCCTGGCTGAACCACATTATGAGTGGGTTCGTCTGGACATCAACCTGTCCTGTTAACAGCACCTTGATCTTCTGACCCTGGCAAAGGGGAATGATGAAACACACAAAGATGAAAATTAAAAGTGCCCTTCGGGCTCGGGGGTTCACCAGGCTATTATTCCCGGATCAAAATAAAATGTTTCCGAGAGCGGGTTTGGCTACAAATGAATTCGGGCTGACCTTCAGCTTTTTATTCTGGCCGGGCTGAAGGACGTTAATTCAGCCAGTTTAACATGGCAAATGGAGATATAGTATTGGGTAAACACGTAGCCTTTCCGGTAAAAGATGTGAAGGTGGATCTGGCGGTAATCGGGGGCGGGATAGCAGGATGCACAGCCGCCATCGCGGCCTCCCGTCTTGGTCTCAGGGTCGCCCTGATACAGGACAGACCCGTTCTCGGGGGAAACGCCTCCTCGGAGATCGGACTTCTGATGGGCGGGGCGGACCGGGATTTCAGACATTCTCGAGAGACGGGTATAATAGAGGAAATCGACCTGGTGAACAGGTACCATAACCACGAGGTTCTCTGGAGAAATGCCATTTCAGACGCAACGCTGGAAAACCTCGCCAGGGAGTCCGGCGTGAACATCTACCTCAACACCCATGCCAGTTCATTGGAGATGGTTTCGGAGAGCTCCATCGGCGCGGTCCTGGCGGACCAGCTTTCAACGGAGAAGAGCTTCCGCTTCACCTCAGATCTCTTCGTTGATGCCACGGGTGATGCCTCCATCGCCGCCCTCTCGGGGGCCGAGTGCCGGAGGGGAACGGAGGCCAGGAGCGAGTTCGAGGAGAGCCTGGCGCCGGAGGAACCCTCCGAGGTTACGATGGGATCCACTATCATGTTCCGGGTCAAGGACATGGGCAGACCGGTGCACTTCATACGACCAAACTGGGCCCACCACTACCCCGACCCGGGGGACCTGCCCCGCCGGATAAAATCCCTCCACAGGCACCAGCTCTGGATCGAATTGGGTGCGAGGATGGATACCATCGGGGAAAACATGGAGATCCGGGAGGAGCTGCTGAAGATACTCTACGGCGTTTGGGATCATATAAAGAACCACGGTGATTACGGGGCAGATAATTTCGTACTTTCCTGGGTCGGGTCGGTCCCGGGGAAGAGGGAGAGCCGCCGGGTGGTTGGGGATTACGTCCTGAGCCAGAGAGACGTCACTGACCCCACGGAGTACGATGATGCAGTGGCATTCGGCGGCTGGCCCATTGACGTTCATAACCCGGATGGTTTCTACTCGAAGGAGAAGTTCCTTGACTACACGCATCTTGACAAGCCCTATCCGATACCCTTCAGGTGCTACTACTCCAGGAACGTCGATAACCTCTTCATGGCCGGCCGGATCATAAGCGCGACCCACGTTGCCCACGGTTCGATCCGCCTGATAAGGACGTGCGGGGTGGGAGGACAGGCCGTGGGGACGGCAGCGTACCTGTGCAGCAAGTACGGGAAGCCACCCAGAGAGGTGGGGAGGGACCACATAGATGAGCTCCAGCAGCTGCTCCTAAAGTACGACTGCTACATACCCGGTCTTCGAAACTCGGATCCCGGGGACTTGGCCCGACGGGCGAGCGTTTCTGCCTCTAACGAGTACGTGGATCCCGAGTCAGGTTACGTCTACTCCGGGGAGAAGGTCGTTGAGGGGGTCTCCAGGGGAAGGGAGGGCGATGAGAACCTGTGGATGTCGAACCCGATATCCGGGTTTTATCCCGCCCACCTGCAGCTCGATTGGGAGGAGCCTGTAACCTGCAACACCGTACACCTTACCTTCGACACCATGGTTCGAGAACAGAGGTTCTTCGACAGGGAAAGGCTGGGTGCAATGCCGACCTGTGTCAGGGATTACAGTGTTTCATACCGGGATGAAGCAGGCGAGTGGGTTCGCCTTTGCGAGAGGAAGGGGAACTTCCAGAGGCACAACGTCGTTGGTTTCGACAGAGTAAACACGAACGGTATCAGGATACAGGTCGAGGCCACAAACGGCGACACGGTGGCGAGGGTGTACGAGGTCCGCGTCTATGATGAAAAGCCGGCAAGGTGACTCAGCGGAGACCGAGGGTCACCCCATGGCCTCAGACTAGATTGCTTTTACATCAGGGTTCCCAGGGCGACCAGAAGCGCTGCAAGAAGCGTGGAGCAGGCGAATAACAACCTCAGTTTCCCCGGGTCGACTTTCAGAGAGAATCTGCCGCCCAGAAGACCCCCTGCCACGGCCGCGGCCCCGAGCGGGATGGCCAGGTAGGGATCGAAGTCACCGCCGATTGCGTGCCCGAGGAATCCCATTAGTGCCGTTGCCGCGACCATTGCTGACGAGGTGCCGATGGCAATCCGCATAGGCACCCCACATGCCAGTACCATAAGCGGGATCTTGAATGACCCCCCCGATATCCCCACTATTCCCGCCACCAGGCCGGTGGCAGCGGTGATGGGTATGGCTACCCAGAGGTTCACCGTGTACTCGTGTTCACCGTATTTCCTGTGCCAGTAACCGGGCCCCCTGCCAGTGTATTCCCTATGGTCTACAGGCCGTCGTAGCATGAGAAAACCGGATAGCAGGAGGAGCGCCACCAGCAGGATCTTGGTATTGGTGCTGCCTAGACTGTGCGCATAGAACCCTCCAACAAAGGCCATTATGTCCGTCGGGGGATCGATGACGAGGGCTAGCTTCCAGTCCACGGCCCGATTTTTCTGAAAAATGATGAGTGCTGCAGCTGCGGTGAGGACCAGAACAAGCTGGGCCGAGGTGGCCGCCTGGTACACGGAGAATCCCAGAAGTAGCAGGGCGGGGACATAGAAGTTGCCCCCTCCCCGGCCCACCATCGCCATGACAACCGAGATGGGAAATATCACTGCACAAGCTAGGATGAATTCAAACAATCGTGAACC
>Ga0180433_10000749_pt1 | contig 55199 bp, 42 predicted proteins | sample SS_ome_8_FD_132980 | JGI IMG/M metagenome (GOLD analysis project Ga0180433, IMG submission 132980) | Hypersaline lake sediment archaeal communities from the Salton Sea, California, USA - SS_1_D_1 metaG | ecosystem: Environmental > Aquatic > Non-marine Saline and Alkaline > Hypersaline >...
CACGCCTGACGGCAAGGAGTTCGCCAAGTTCAAGGTCCAGGACTGGCTCAAGCACATCGCGGAGCACACCGAGCCCTGGAGCTATGTGAAGTTCCCGTTCCTCAAGAAGGTCGGGTGGAAGGGTTTCGTCGACGGTCCCGACAGCGGTGTCTACCGCGTCGCGCCGCTGGCGCGTCTCAACGCGTCCGACAAGATGCGGACGCCGAACTCGCAGGCCGCGCGTGAGCAGCTGTTCGAGACGCTCGGGTTCCCGGCGCACAACACGCTGGGCTACCACTGGGCCCGTCTGGTCGAGATCATGCAGGCTGCCGAGCGCATGGTCGAGATCATGGAAGACCCGGACATCATGGGCGACAACATCCGCACCATCCCGACCGAAACGCCGACGCGCGGCGTCGGTGTCGTCGAGGCGCCCCGCGGCACGCTCATCCACGACTACACGACGGACGAGCGCGGCATCGTCAAGCAGGCCAACCTGCTCGTGGCGACCGTCGCGAACGCGGCACCCATCTGCATGTCGGTCGAGCGCGCTGCCCGCGGGCTGATCAAGGGCGGCAAGGTCGACGACGGTCTTCTCAATATGGTTGAGATGGCATTCCGCGCGTACGACCCGTGCTTCGGCTGCGCCACGCACTCGCTCCCGGGCCAGATGCCGCTCGAGGTCGTGGTCAAGGACGCCGACGGTGATGTCGTCAAGCGGATCTCCCAGTTCATCAAGGACTGAGACGCCGCCTCAGAAGGAGACGACGAGAGAAGGTTCGACACCCCGGCGTCACGAGAGTGATGCCGGGGTGTTTCTATTCGTGCGGCGTCGCGCTACCATGGCTCCTGCGTTTCAGTCGCACACACGGAGGTCGTATTGAAGACGCTGTTCCTCGGATTGGGGAGTTCGGTTCTCACCGACGACACGATCGGACTGTACGTCGTGCGTCGTGTCGCCGAACTCGTCGCCGGCATCGAAGATGTCTACACCGTCGAGAACGAAGAGGGTGGCTTCTCGCTTCTCGATGAGGCGCTCGGGTACGATCGAATGGTCGTTATCGACTCGATCATTCTCGGCAACGAGTTGGGGACGGTCACGCGGTTCGGGTTGAAGGAACTCGAGCGGTCGATCCACTCGTGCACGCCGCACGGCGCGAACCTCGCGACCGTTCTTGAACTCGGCAGAGTCCAGGGGATGGCGGTGCCTGATGAGGTCATTATCTACGCCATCGATGTCATCGACGTTCTCTCGTTCGGGGAGGAACCGTCGCCCGAACTGATGGCGAAGGTGGACGGGATCGCCGCGCGGATCGTGGGCGAGGTGCTCGGGGAGGAGAGGGGACAGGCGTGAACGACACGCTCTACAGCCTGCCGCTCTACTACGACATCGCATTCTCGTGGGACCTCGAACCGGAGCTCGACGTATTCGAGAAGATCTTCGCGAAGCACGTGCCGGGACCGGTCGAGCGCATCCTCGAACCGGCCTGCGGGACGGGTCGGTTCCTCGTCACGCTGCCGAAGCGCGGGTATCGAGTGACCGGCTATGATGTCTCTCCCGAGATGCTGGAGCACGCCCGGAGCAGGGTGAAGGATGCCGGGTTGTCGCGGGGCGCTTCGGGCAACGACGATCCTGACGGCTGGGCCGAGGTCATAGAGGCCGACATGGTCTATGCGACCGTCGTCCCGGATGAATACGACGCGGCCTTGAACTCCATCAACAGCTTGGGCTATCTTCTGACCGATCGTGAAATCGTCGCGCACTTCCGACGGACCGGTTTCTCGCTTCGACCGGGCGGTATCTACATCGTGCATATCTCATGCGCGCACGAGGGCGAGATTCCAACCGAGGGCGAGGCCTGGGAGTCCGAGCGCGACGGAGTACGAGTCAAGACGACCTGGCGCCTCTTCCGAGAGGAACTCAAGTCGCGCAGGAGCTTCCAGTCCTGGGAGATGGTCGTGCATGACGGCGGCCGCGTGATGAGATTCTGGGACTCGCACGTCTTCAGGCTCTGGACGCGGGAGGACATCGAGCGGCTCGCCGCGAGGTCGGGGGTGCTCGAACTTGACGCGGTCTACACGGAACGATTCGAGGAGGTGCCCGCCGGGACGCGCATCACCGGTGAGTTGGGCAATCTCTATTTCATACTCAAGTCAGTACGACACGGGGTGTCACAACACCGCGTGTCGAGACACCAAGGATAGACGCGAAGGAGACGCACACCATGAAGCGGGACATCGACAGACTGATGGAGGAGCGCGGTATCGACGTCGCCGTCGTCGAGGGCGAGATCAAGGGTAACGCCACCATGTTCTACATGGTCAACGGAGCTCAGCTCTCTCACGCCACGCTGATCAAGAAGCGTGGAGAGGAGCCTGTGCTGATCTGCGGGACCATGGAGCGCGAGGAGGCAGAAGAGAGCGGGCTCACCATCGTCGACAGCTCGAAGTACAACTACATGAAGATCCTCAAGGACGCCGACGGCGATCGGCTCAAGGCTCAGGTCGAGTACTACCGCCAGATCTTCGAGGAGTTCGGGGTGAAGGGGAAGGTGGCCTTTTACGGCAAGGTCAATGTCAGTGCATGGTGGGTCTTCCTGGGAGCGCTTCAGAAGGCCATGCCGGGAACCGAGATCACCGGCGAGTTCAGCGAGAACCTCTTCGTCAAGGCGCGTGCCACCAAGGAGCCGTACGAGATCGACCGCATTCGCGAGATGGGCAAGCTCACGTGTGAGGTCGTCCAGCACATCATCGACTTCATCAAGTCGCATAGGGTCGAGGGCGAGACCTTCATGAAGGCCGACGGCACGCCGCTTCTGCTTGGCGACTGCAAGACGGAGATCCGGATGGCGCTGTCGGCGCGCAATATGATCGAGGAGGTAGGGACGATATTCGCGCTCGGCCGCGACGCCGGCATCCCGCACAGCCGCGGGAAGGAGAGCGATGCGATGATGACGGGCAAGACGCTCGTCTTCGACATCTTCCCGCAGGAGGGTGGTGGCGGCTACTTCTTCGACATGACCAGAACGTTCGTCTTCGGCGAGGCCTCCCAGGAGATCCTCGACGCCTACGCCCAGCTCTCGGAGATCCACGACAAGGTCACTGCTTCGCTCACGATGGGTGAGAAGGCCGGAATCTACCAGACGATGGTCTGCGATTTCATGGAGGCGAACGGTCACGAGACGCCGCGCACGAACCCTCAGGTCACTGACGGCTACACGCACAGCCTCGGCCACGGCATCGGTCTCAACGTCCATGAGAGTCCCCGGCTCTGGGATGGTCCGGGCAGCGTCGACGTGCTTGAACCCGGTCACGTGTTCACGGTCGAGCCCGGCATCTACTACCCGAGCAAGGGGTGGGGGATGCGGATCGAGGACGTGTACTACGTGCATGAGGACGGCACGATGGAGAACCTGACGAACTTCCCGCGCGACCTGGTCGTCGCGCTCTAGCGCGAACCGCGAGACTCCAGCGCGAATCGTGAAACTCCGGCGTGAACCGGACGGAGGAGCTGTGTCGACTGTCGTACGAACCGTTGAGCCCAGGGGCGAGGGCGTCCCGGGCTGCACCATCATCGAATCGGTTGAACGGATCACCGAGTCATACGCCGACTATCTGACCGACGAATCCGGGTTCGGTCCGCCGAAGGTCGACTGTCTTGTCTTCGCGCGGAGCGAACGTCAGGTCGCCGACGTCCTTGCTGACGCGAGCGACCGCGGTGTGTATGTCACGGTCTCCGCAGGTCGCACGGGCATCGTCGGCGGGGCGGTTCCGGCAGGCGGGACGCTTCTGTCGCTGGCCGAGATGAACAGGGTCCTGGGCATCCGCCGGCTTGCCGACGGGCGATTCGCGGTACGGGTGGAGCCTGCGGTAACCGTCGCCGGGCTCGAGGAGATGCTCGCAGTGGGCGATCTCGGTCTCGATCCCGAGACACTGCCCCCCGAGGAGGCCGCCGCGCTCGCCGCTCTCAAGGCGGACGAGCGGGGCTACTTCTATCCGCCGGACCCGACCGAGATGAGCGCGCACCTCGGCGCCACCGTCGCGACCAACGCATCCGGCGCGAGGAGCTACTACTACGGCGCGACACGCCGGCACGTTCATTCAGTCCGCGTCGTGCTTCCCTGCGGCGAGGTCATCGCGGCGGAGCGCGGGATCTTCACGGCGGGCGACGGGAGATTCGAGATCAGGCTCACCGGTGGCGACTCGCTCGATGTCGCGGTGCCGGGCTACGCCATGCCGGAGACCAAGAACGCGGCCGGGTACTATGTTGCTCCCGACGTCGACCTGGTCGATCTCTTCATCGGGTCGGAGGGGACGCTCGGTGTCCTGACCGAGGTGGAGCTCGTTCTTTCGCGCCGTCCGTCCGGCGTGCTCTCGGCGCTCGCGTTCTTCCCGGACGATGAGTCGGCGATCGCATTCGTCAAGCACACGCGCGGCGACCATGCCGATTCACCGGTGCCGGCGAGCGTCACCCCGCTGGCGCTCGAGTTCTTCGACTCGAAGAGCTTCGAGTTCCTCCGTGAGCGGAAGGAGGCGCAGGGCGCATCCTCCGGGATCCCCGAGCTTCCCGAGGACGCCGCCGCAGGCGTGCTCTTCGAACAGGAGTTCGAGGACGAAGATGCCCTCATGGCGGCCTACGAGGGGTGGGAGGAACTGCTCTCGCACCACGGTTCCTCGATGGAGAACACGTGGGGCGGGATGGAGGAGAGCGATCTCGCTCGCCTCAAGGCGCTGCGCCACAGCATCGCCGAGGAGGTCAACGGCACCATCGCTCGGGCGCGCGCGAAGCACCCGGAGATACACAAGATCGGAACGGACATCGCGGTCCCGGCCGGGCGGTTCGAGGAGATGGTGGCGTACTACCGCGAGAGGCTCGCTGGGACGACGCTCCGGTACGTGATGTTCGGTCACATCGGCGATAGCCACGTCCATCTCAACATCATGCCGCAGGACCTTGACGAGCTGCTCGCCGCAGAGAAGCTCGCGCTCGAGTTCGCGAAGCACGGCGTGTCGATGGGCGGAACGGTTTCGGGCGAACACGGCATCGGCCGCCTGAAGCACGCATTCCTCGAAGCGCTCTACGGCGCGGGCGGACTCGTGGAGATGGCGGCGCTCAAGGCCGCGTTCGACCCCGCTGGGATCCTGAATCGCGGCGTGATGTTCCCGTCATATCTTCTGGAGCACGGTTCGCGCAGAGCAGGATCCGACTGAAGCACGTTTCGACGCTGAGTCCTCTGGACGGCTCCCGCACATGTGAGGCTCGATGATCGAGATCCGTGAGTACACCGACATGGAGGACGCAGCGCTTCACGCGGCGTGGAAGGGCCTCGAGTCCGACGGCGCCTGTCCGCACGTGTTCCTCTCCGCTTCGTGGATCCGGCCCTGGGCTGCGCGATTTGCCGGGGGGATGCGGCCTCACATCCTCGTTGGCATCGCGGGCGACGAGGGGATCTCCCGCGTCGTCGGTGTCGCTCCCTTCTTCCGGACACCATCCGGACGACTCGAACTTCCCGTGAACTTCGTTTCGCAGCGCGGCGGATTCATCGTGCGCGCGAATGAAACGGAGGACGTTCGCGCGTTCCGCGCCGCCGTACTCGCTTATCTCGCAGCTCGGCGGGAACGGCTCCTTCTGAGAAGCCTGACAGTAGCGGATGCCGCGGCGATGTGGGACGCGGCACGCGCCGACGGGTTTCTTCTCAACAGACTCCCCGCACGGGTCTCGCCGTATGTGGACACATCCGGCTCCTGGGATGAGTTCCTCTCGGAACGCCCCCGCAAGGTCACCCATGAGTGGGAGCGCAAGATGCGCAAGCTCGGGCGCGCGGGTGTCTACGAGGTCAAACGGCTGATGCCTGGCAGCGATCCTCACTCGCTGATCGATGCGATGATCGAGATCGAGGAGAAGAGCTGGAAGGAGCGGTCGGGGACCTCGATCACCCAGCGCGGCGTATCCGACTTCTACCATGAGCTCGCCGAGAGCTTCCACCCGGAGACGCACGGCTGCGCCGAGCTTCTTCCGTTCTGGCTCGAACTCGACGGCCGACGCATCGGCTTCCTGCTCGGTGTCGCGTACTTCGGGACGTACTACGCGCTCAAGACGTCGTTCGACGAGGAGTTTCGGAAGCTCGCGCCTGGTGTCGCGCTGTTCTATCACGCCATCAATCACGCATTCGAGCATGCGTTCGACCGGTTCGATTTCGTGGGGCAGCGGGCGCGCTGGAAGGACGAGTGGGCGACGGGGCACACCGAGCACGCGACCCTGCGTCTCTATCCGAAGAGTCTGACGGGAGTCGCGCGCCATTTCATCGATACGCACCTGAAGCGTGTCGGTAAGCGGGTCGTCGCGGAGGGGACGCACTGATGACCGAACAGCGACAGGGTCGGAATGGCCTCAGCGCCGGGGCAGGAGCCGGAGTGACGACGGGGACCTCCGCTGTCGCCGCAGAGTACGGAGACGGTCGCGCCGCCAACGGCCGTCCGGCCGACGGGGAGTACGGCGAGTACCTGTCGAAGGCGACGAAGGAGGCCGGGTTCACGTTCTTCGGTCGGATCTTCGCGCTCTTCTTCGGATTCGTCGCCTCGGCCGTTATCGCGAGGCTGCTCGGTCCGGACGTGCTCGGTGTCTACGTGCTCGCGTGGTCCGTCGTCATGGCGGTGACCATCCTCACGACGTTCGGGTTCGAGGGCGGTTTCGTCAAGTACCTCGCGATGTACGCTGCACAGGGGAAGACGTGTGAGGCGCACGCGGTCTACCGGTACGGCATCCGGTTCGGTGCCTGGGCCTCGGTTCTCGGGTCGGCCGCCGTTATCCTCTTGCGACGGCCGCTCGCCGTGACCGTCTTCAAGGAGCCTCGACTTGAGTCGGCGCTCCTGTTCATCGCTATCGCGATGCTCCCGTACACGCTCACGCGTCTGCAGGCCGCCGGACTCCGCGCTCTCAAGGACATGAAGCACAGCATCATCGGGGCCGAGTTCTGGTACCGCGTCCCGCGGCTGCTCTCGTTCCTGATCCTCTACGCGCTCGGGATGAGACTGCTCGGTGTTGTCTTCGCCGGCGTCCTGGCCTGCATAGCATCGGCCGTGGTGACGCACATCTTCCTCAGGCGGACCGGTCCCTATCTGTTCGGTCGCGACGGCGACGCGCCGATCCCGACCGGCGAGGTCGTGCGCTACTCGGCGCAGATGCTCGCCGAGACCGGGACCGCGTTCGCTCTGCTTGAGGGCGGAAGGCTCATCCTCGGGATCTTCCTCGCGTCGGCCGATGTCGGCGTCTACAACATCGTTGTTCTGCTCGCGATGCTCGCCACCCTCTTCACGTTCTCGTTCAATTCGATCTTTTCGCCGATCATCGCGGACGTCTACCACCGCGGCCGCGCCGATCTGATGAGCTCCCTGCTCTCGGCGATCACGCGGTGGATCATGCTCCTCACACTTCCGGTCTACGCGTGGCTGCTTCTGTCGGGGGAGGCGGTGCTCGGCATATTCGGGCTGGAGTTCGTGCGCGGGTATCAGGCGCTGGCCATCCTCGCGACCGCCCAGCTGGTCGACGCGACGGCGGGCTCCGTCGCGAGCTGTCTGGCGATGACGAGGTACCAGCGCTTCAACGTGTACAACACGGTCGCGATGGCCGTCGTGAGCGTCGGACTCAATATCTGGCTGATCCCCAGGTTGGGAATCGCCGGCGCCGCGGTTGCGACCGCCGTCTCCATCATTCTCGTCAACATCGCCCGCCTCATCGAGGGCCGGATGCTGCTCGGCGTCATGCCGTACGACCGCTCGACGCTGAAGGTGCTCGTGACGGGTATCGTTCTCGTGGGCGGTGCGCTCATCGCGCGGCGTCTCTTCGAGATCCCGTCCTCCTGGTACGCGGCGGCGGTGTTCCTGGCGCTCGCGTACGGGGTCGGTCTCGGCCTGACGACGGTCATGGGGATACAGGAAGAGGACCGCCACGTGATCCGGACGGTCCTCGGGAAGCTCGTTCGTCTTCGTGGCTCGGAGTAGACCGGGTGTCCCGGGGTGTGCCGGCCGATTGCGAGCAGGCCGATCGGCGCGGCGCTGCCTCTAGCTCTCGTCGAAGTAGTCGATCCGGTGGAGCGGCATCACGACGCTCGACGCGATGTTCGTCAGATGGAGCGAGACGCGCTTGAGGTACCGGGACGTCAGCGCGGTGAGCACTGCCTCGCGACAGGGGAGACTGTCCTCGAGCAGATCGTCTATGATGGCATCGCACCGTTTGGCGAGCACCTGTCCGTCGACCAGCCCCCTCTGCGCGATCTCTTTGTCCGACGTCATGAACGCCTGAACCGTCGGCTCGAACAACGCCTCGACCTCAGCCAGCAGTTCCTTGAGCTTCGCCCCGTACGGTCCATCCGGGAACGGACCGCTCTGCGACTCCGCCACCTCGAGAAGGTTCTTCGTGATATCTCCCACACGCTCAGCGTCCTTGATGATGCTCATCAGGACGAGGCTGATCGGCACGTCGGTGCCCGGTGACATGATGAGATGCTCGACCAGCTGTTTGCGGATCTTCCGCTGAAGATGGTTGATGCCGTGGTCGATCTCGTAGACGCGATCGTGCGTTGCCTGCGAGAGCGGTTCGTTCCCCGTGAGTACGGAGGCTATGAGATGGAACATTTCCGCACCGGATTCGAGCATCTGCTCCATCTCGCCGAACATCTGCGTGAGCAGAGGCTTCCGCTTGAACGCATCGATGAGTTGTCTGAACATGCGGGTCTCCTACTTCAGAAGTCTGCCTATCAGTATAAGCAATCCGGGGACGGCGTAGAAGAGGCCGATGACAAAGAATGCGACGACCCTCTTCGAGTGAACGGCCGCAGCAGCGAGCTTCTCCGCCAGGATGATGGGAACACGGCGGAGCGGCCGGTACGGATAGATGATGAGAATCCCCGCGATGTTGAACAACAGATGGACCAGCGCGATCGTGAGGCCGCGCGGGTCACCGGCCAGCGACGCCATGAGCGCCGTCACGGTGGTTCCGATGTTGGCTCCGAGCGCGATGGGGAAGATCTTCTCGAGCTTCACGACCCCCGCACCGGCGAGAGGGACCAGCAGCGATGTCGTCACCGAGCTGCTCTGGATGACGGCAGTGATCCCTGCGCCCAGCGCGATTCCCGTCACGCCGCTCCGACCGATGACCCGATCGATCATGACCTCGGCCCGGCTGAGTGCCAGCGCCTTTGTCTGCTTCACGAGGAGCCAGAGCGCCGCGATCATCAGGGCGAAAGCGAAGATGGCCACGAGAAACGCTGCGCGGTCTCCCGCGACGTGGATGGCGGCGTTCTTCATGACGTGCACCGCGGGTCCGACGACCTGCTTGACAGGACTGGCGAAGGTCACGCCCTCACTCCCGGTCAGGAAGCTGGAGAGCGCCGTCGCCGACTTCGCGAGGAACCCCGTCATGAGCTCGAGCGGGAACAGGATGAGCACCGTCATGAGATTGAAGACGTCGTGTACGCTCGCCGCGGCGAACGCGCGCCTGAACTCGACGGGTCGGGCGACATGCCCGAGCGCGACGATGGCGCAGGTGACGGTAGTGCCGATGTTGGCGCCCATGATGATGGGTACCGCGTTCTCGATGGAAAGCATGCCCATCGCGACGAAGCCGACGACGGTGGATGTCGTTGTTGACGAGCTCTGCACGATGCTGGTGGCGAGGATGCCGATGAAGAGCCCGACGAACGGGTTCGTGGTCGTCGCGATCAACCGCTCGGAGAACCCGCTCCCGAACATCTTGAATCCGGTTCCGAGCAGCTTGACACTGACGAGGAAGATGTAGAGCGTCGCGATGAGGATGAGGACGCGGAGAAGCTTGTTGAGAAACGGGGGAACGCCGGGCGCCACCGATGTGAGCGTTCCGGTCCGGTCCTCGAATGGGACGCCTGTCGTGCTTGCGCGGCTGACGTCGTCTATCGTCTCGCTCCGATCCGGAGAGGCCCGCCCGGTGCGGGGCTCTCCGCCTGCGGCTGGAACTGCCCGAGGCTGTTCAGGGAAATCGACGCGGATTCTATCACGGCCCTCTACCGTGTCAAGTTCTCATGAGATTCGTGTGAGCCGGATTGAGGCATGGTCAGAGCGCCCATCTCCTGAAGCCGCGCTCGGAACGCTTTGACTCCCTTCGTGGGCAGGGGTAGAATCGTGTCTCGTGTGTTCTTCGAAGGTGTTCACCGAAGTTCGTCAGGAGGAGAGATGGACCACAAGGAGCTCACGGGTCATTTCCTCGAGCTGATCAAGCGGGCGTCGACGGTCGTCCCGCCTGATGTCGAGAAGGCGATCCGGCAGGGCATCGAGAATGAGGGTGAGGGCACGACGGCCGCGTCGACGCTCACGCTCCTGCTCGAGAACTGCGACAAGGCATGCGACGCCTCAACTCCCATCTGCCAGGACACCGGCGCCCTGTATTTCTTCATCGACTACGGGCCCGACTACCGGCAGAAGCAGCTGCGCGCCGCGATCGAGGAGGCCACGGCCGAGGCCACGGCCAACTACTACCTCAGGCCAAACGCGGTCGATTCCGTGACGGGGAAGAACTCCGGGAACAACCTCGGCGCGGGCACGCCGATCATCCACTTCCACGAGCGTGACGAGGACGGTCTCCGCGTCCGCCTGATGCTCAAGGGCGGCGGATCGGAGAACGTCAGTCTGCAGTACAAGCTCCCGGACGGACGCCTCAAGGCCGGTCGTGACATGGACGGCGTGAGGAAGTGTGTCATCGACGCCATCTTCCAGGCGCAGGGCAAGGGCTGTTCGCCCGGCGTCGTCGGCGTCGGCATCGGCGGCAACCGCGATACCTCGTACTCGGGCGCGAAGGAACAGCTCCTCCGCGATCTCGGCGACACGAACCCGGATCCGGAACTCGCGAAGTTCGAGGAGCAGGTTCTGGCCGAGGCGAACTCGCTCGGTATCGGTCCGATGGGTCTCGGCGGCAAGACGACGGTGCTCGGCATCAAGGCCGGCGCGATGCATCGTCTGCCCGCTTGTTTCTTCGTCTCGACCGCGTACGTCTGCTGGGCGTACCGCAAGGCCTTCATGTCGGTGAAGGGAAGCGAGGTCTCCTATGGTTAAGCTCACGCTCCCCACGACACCGGACGAGATCCGGAAGCTCAAGGCCGGCGACGAGGTTTCGATCACGGGCGTGATGGTCACAGCCCGCGACGCGGCTCACAAGTACCTGGTGGAGACCGAGGGCGAGGACGTCCGCGACCTCCTCAAGGGCAGCATGATCTACCACTGTGGCCCGGTCGTTCGGAAGGGCGACGACGGCAAGTACACGTTCGTGGCGGCCGGTCCGACGACGAGTATCCGCGAGGAGCCGTACGAGGCGACGGTCATCGACAAGTACGAGGTTCGCGGCGTCATCGGCAAGGGCGGCATGGGTGGCGACACCCTGGCAGCCTGCGGCGAGCACGGCAGCGTCTACCTCTCCGCCATCGGTGGGATCGCGACGACGCTGGCGCAGTCCGTCAAGGAGGTCATCGACGTCAAGCGGCTCGAGGAGTTCGGCGTTCCGGAGGCCTTCTGGGTCATCCGTGTGGAGGACTTCCCGGCGGTCGTGACGATGGACTCGCACGGAGTCTCACTGCACGACCAGATCGAGAAGATGTCGCGCGAGACGTACGACAAGCTCGTGAAGTAGAGTCCGCGGATGTATGGTGCGCAGCCGGCGCCGGGCGGTCCGCGGGCGCAGCGTCCGGCCCGAGCAAATGCTCCATCATAGGCCCTCTCCCTGATACAACACCGGGAGAGGGCCTTCTCTCGCGCGGCCTTGCCCCTGTTTCCGCTTCCTGATACCTTCGCAGGGACTGCTGTCGACCGTCGTAGAGAGGGTGGCGTCGGCCGTGGATTCAACAGAGCGGCAATCGAGACGAGGACGACGATCGTGCGCAAAGACCCTTCTGCTACCCACAACCTCCAGCATGACAGACGTCGCGGGCCTCTTCGGTTCAGGATGGTCGGGGCCGCGCTCACTATCGCAATGCTCGTGGCAGTTCTCGCCGGGTGCCTCGAGCACTCCGAGCGCGAGCTCCCGCCGTACACTCCCGACCCGCGAGCGACCAACTGCGACGAGACCGCGTCCGCGGACGCGTGCGGACCGTACTCGCTCCGCCTCGCCGCGAAGGTCCTTCCTGGCGTGGATGGGGCGGTGGATCCTCTTCACAACATGCTCCCGCGATCAGGGGTCCTGCCTGCGCGTCTCGTAGGGACGTGGTGGGTCAAGGGGGAGGGGCGGCAGAGGGCGCGGACCGCGATCGTTCGCTTCCCCGGTCCTGCGGACAGCATGACCATCGACGGCTCATTCCTGCTCCAGCCGTTCATCGATCCGGCGAGCGCCGAGCAACGCCTCCTCGCGTGGTGCCCGTCGCTCCGCTATGTTCCCGCCGGCTCAGCGCCCCGTCTGTCACCCGAGGAACTCTTCGTTCGCAACTACTCGAAGGAGACGCTTCTGTCTGATAGTGAGTGTCTGCTGATGGCGGTTAGAGCCGCCTCGCGGGGAGAGTCTCTTGTTGTGTCCAACCGTCTCCTGGTTCTGTCTGATACCGGAGACGTCGAGAAGGAGATCCTGCTCGGGGCGCGGCAGAAGCCGACGCATGCACATATTGTGAGACTGCAGGGCCGGGAGACGGCGCTCGTCGACTTCAACAGCGGCTATCAGGTCAGCGAGATGCTCTACCGTGAGCTGATGCACCCGAGGCTCGCGCCGGGGAAGATCATGTCACCCGCGGCCACGGACGCAGTGTTCGGGAGTTTCCGGGGCGTCGTGGCCATCGATATCGAGACGGGGCAGGCACTGTGGAAGAGGAGGCTGGGAGCGCCTCCGGGTAACGGGATCGTGTGGGATCTCAACGGTGACGGCCTGGATGAGATCATTTATCGCACGACGAGCACCGGGAACGGTGTCAACGGGTCCGGTGTCACGGATGCCGGATGCGCACACGTTCTTTGCCTCGACCACGAGGGGCACGAACTCTGGCGGCACAGGTTCACGGGCCCGTATCTCCGTCTCCAGCTCGGTGTCAGCGATCTTGCGGATGCTCCCGGGTATGAGGTCGTTGTGGTGAGCGGGTCGGAACAGTCGAGTGCCACCGGAACGCTCTCGATCCTGTCCTCGTCCGGAGAACTGCTGGCAGAGACCTCCGCCCTGGGCAGCCCGCGAGGGCTGGTCCTTGTCGATCTCACCGGTGATGGGCGGGAGGACATCGTCGTCGGAGGAACGCGGGGCCGGATGCACGTGCTCGACGGCGCGTTGGACGTGGTCGCCTCGTTCGTTGACACCGTGCATCAGGGCTACCAGGAGCGCAGCGTCGCTCCGGTCGTGGCCAACGATATCGATGGCGATGGGGAGATGGAGATCCTGGCGACGTCTCTGGGGTGGGCCATCGAGGAATGGAACGTGCGTATGTCCAGGGGGCGCCTGGTCGTCAGTCCGGATCGCTACCTCATCTCAACGGGCGCAGGTCTGGTAGAGGAAGCGCGCGCGCGCTTCCTGGAACCATCGGCAGGAGTGACCGGGCTCTCCCGAGGACCCGGCGCCGCCATCGGCTTCATCGGTGATCTCAATGATGATGGTCACAACGAGTTCGTGCTGCCACGCAACAGGCTCGGCGCATACGTCTTCGAGGTCGTCCCGGAGGAGGTGACGGAGTGACGGCTCGCCTTCCCGTGTTCGCGCGAACCGTGCTGACGGCGTTGCTCCTCTCAATCGCCGGTACGGCGGCGTGCGCAATCGTCGAACTGCCCGAGCTTCTCGAGGAGCTGTCTCTTCCAACCCAGGTCTCTCTTCCGACGTGCGCGGCGTCCGTCGATCACCCGTCCGACGGGGAGGCCGGCTCTGTCACGGGCCAGCTCGTCATCGGGCAGGAGAGCGGCCACATCGCATTCCTTCTCTACCGGCCGAGGGACCGGATCGTGCTCACGACGCCGGTGCTGCTCGCTGGTCACGGTCCCGTCACCGATGTATGTACGATGACATCGCCGCAGCGCTCACGCGGCGCCGGGACCAATCTCGTTCTCGGTCTACAGGGCAGCGTCGTAAGCCTCGTGAGCTACGAGGCGATGAGAACGGTCGCCGACGCGCGGCTGCCCGACCCGGTCGGAACCTGGAGGCTGGGTGTTCTCGCGGGGTCACAGGACGCGTTCGCATGGGACTCCGCGAGCATCTGGTCGCTCCGTCCCGCGTACGCGGGCGGAGCATGGAGGCTGAACCCGCACGAGGTACAGCTGCCCGAACGTCGCGCGCGATCAGGGAGCGGAAGCGCGTCGCGCGCAACCCTGTCGCCGCCCGGTGAGTGGTCCATACTGCCTATGGACGGCCGACTGCTTGTTATCGATGGACAACGGGTCGTGGAGATCATGTCGGGAGCCGAGGGGCCGATTCGGCGGAGTTCGGAGCTACCGGAACCAATTTCAGGTCCGTGCTTCGCTTCCACCGACGAAGGCGTCGTCGTGTGTCTCGGACGCGCAGCGGACGGGAGCGTTCTGACACTGCTGCGCCATGGTGAGAACGCGTGGGAGACATCGTCGTCTCTCCATACCGATCGCGTCGCCAGGTCTGCCGCCGCGTTCGATGACACGACCTTCGTCATCGGCGGAGAGATGGAGACGGCGTGGGACTACCCTATGGGGTGGCTTGCGGTCGTGGGGACGTCCGGAACGATTCTCGCCGAGGGCGACCACCCCGCGCCGGTGAAGCAGGTCCTGGTCGTCGATGGGCTCGTGGTGGCGCACGGGGAGGCGGGCAATCTCTCGGTCTACGATCGCGGCCTGAACCCGCTCTGGGACCATTCATCCCGCGTCGATCTTGTTGCGTGCATCGCCCGCGATTTCGACGGCGCCAGCGGTCAGGACGTCGCCGTTGTCGGCGTCGCTGAGGAACGCAGAGTGAAGAGCCAGATCGACTCGCTCCGCGTTCGGCTTGGCAGACCCGACATCCTCGAGGGAGCCGTCATCAGCCGGAACTCGAAGGGCGTCGAGTACTATGAGAGGCGGCAGGGGAGTGCGACGCTCTTTATCGGAGGAGCCCAACGTCTCCGGGAGATTCTGCGGCGGGGGGAGGCTGGGGCTGGCGTTCTCATGGCAGAGGGCGATTCAGACGGCGCGACCAGAGAGCTTCTCACGGCCCGGGCGGCAGCGGCGGCGCTCGGCCTGAGGAGCGATGTGGCGGACCTGACGGCGCGCCTCGGCGAGGCCCGCTCACTGCCAGGGCGCTCGGCTCTCGCGCTGGGATCGGCCGCGGTGCTTGCACTCTGCGGTCTCACGGTCTTCTTCGGTCACATCGGTCGCGGACTCCGGCGGCTGCCGACGGTCATCTGGTCGGCCGTCTTTCTGTGCGTGGCCGCCGTTGTCTGGAGGATCGCGGGGACCACTCCGCGAAGTCCACTCCTGCCGATCGGCGGTGTCATTCCACTTGTCGCGCTCGCCGCGGGATTCGCGAGACAGAAGCTGGTGTATGCCGAGTTGCACTCGGGTGCCGCTGTCGAGGAACTGAGTCGGCGCATCATGGGGTTCATCCACGGCGGGGGGGCCGACATCGCCGTCGGTGACGGCTCACGAATCACCGACGCCGCGCGCAAGAATCTCACGCAGCTGGTGAATCTCGCGGAGGGGATGCGCGACAGCATCGATGACCCGGAGCGATATGAGAAACTCAGGAGCGTCCTCGCCGAGCGTGCAGCTGCGTTCCGACGTCTCGTACTGCCCGAGACCAGAGAACTTGCCCAGCTCGGTCGGGCCGCCGGATTCGTGACGGATCCTCTGGGCTCCATGGAGCGCGAGGCCATCAGGATATCAACCGCCCTCGATTGGCTGCTTGGCGAAGATGTCCCCGCGTCCGGCGAGTTCGAATCGAATCTTCAGAAGCTCAGGACGGGCCGCGGGCAACTGGTCGCGGCTGCGGAGGCGGTCAAGTATGCAGTCCAGACGAACCCGGGGTGTTCGCTGACCTCCGTTCTCGACGACACGCTGACACTGAGGCGCGAGCTCCTTGACGATCACCGTGTCGAGGTCGTGCGCCGCGGGACTCTGCCGGACGGCGGCGACGCGGTCAGGGGTTCCCGGGGTGCGCTCTTCACGGTATTCGAGAACCTGGTGACGAACGCCGTGCGAGCGATGGACTCGGCCCAAACAAGGACTCTCACGATCCGCGTTACCGGGCGTGCCCGGGATGTGGATGTCGAGTTCACGGACACCGGAACAGGCATCTCCGTCGAGGGGATCGAGGCGCTGTTCGTAGAGGACGTGGACGTGTCCGACGGTGGATTCGGACTGCCCTACACGCGACGCGCACTCCGGGCGCTGGGAGGCGACATCGTCGTGGAGTCCACCCCAGGCCGTGGGAGTTCGTTCACCGTAACACTGCCCTTCTGGATGCCCGAGACGGGCGCGGGCGACGATGACTGCGATCGTTCCCGGAACGTCGGGTGACGGTTCTGAATCATCTCCGTACGACTCCCGCCGGTTCGTACCTAGCCGCGTCCGCGGCCGAGCCGGCTGAACGCGCGGCGCATCAGCATGCGGTCGTCTTTTTCGAAGCCAAGGAGTGCGAGGACGCCGAGGAAGACGATGAAGGTCGCGGCGAGGATGCCGATGACCACGAACACCCCGAGTTCCGGGGTGTTCGCGCGTAGAAGCAGGTTGCCAGCGAGCGCGACGGCGGCGGCGGCGACGAGTTTGAGGTAGGAGAGTCGGTACGGCCATATCCCGAGGAGGAGCTTCACCTCGATGAGGCCGATAATGTTGATCGCGGCCAGCGCGACCGACGTGGCGATGGCGGCACCCAGCACTCCGTATCGAGGGATGAGATAGAGATTGAGTCCGATGTTGGCGGCGGTCACCGCGGCGATGTTGACCGCGTTGTAGTTCTGATGTCCCGAGAGTACGAGCATCGTTCCCACCGAGCCGACCGCGCACCGCGTCAGCACCCCGACCCCGAGGATGACGAGCGCCATGTACCCCGCCGGGAAGTCGCTTCCGAAGCAGCGGAGGACGTCGTCTCCGAAGCCCATCAGCCAGATCAGCGCGGGAGTGACGACGATGAGAACCGTGCGCGTGAGTGACGAGTAGAGGTCCTCGAGCTCTGCCTTCCGTTCGTTGTGATAGAGCTCCGAGACGAGCGGGGAGAAGGCGTTGTTGAACCCCATGAAGATGAGGGCGAGCATGTTGGAGATGAGGAACGCGATGTTGTAGATGCCGACCGATTCCGACGTGCTCAGAACTCCGAGCATCGTGCGGTCCGTGATGCTGAGGCTGTAGTTCATGAACGCCACGAACGTCATCGTCACGCTGAACGACATGAGGCGTCTGTAGGTGATGCTCGTCGTCCTCGGACCCCGGGTGATGTAGCGAGCCTGCCGGTCGAGGAGGATGTACATCGCCCCGGCCCCCGCGGCGTATGACGCTGCCATCGCCCACGTCAGACCGGCGAGTGTGAGTCCCGAGGCGAAGAGCGCGAGGAAGATGACGAGCTTCGAGATCTTGAACACGACCTCGAGGCAGAAGGTCTCCCGGCTCGCCTGGCGAATTGCGCGCAGCGAGAACCCGTAGATCTTGATGAAGGCGGCCGGCAGGATGCCGACCGCGATGATCGGCACAAGTGGCAGCAGCCGGGGTTCATTGAAGACCGTATCGGACACAACGTGCCGGCCGAGCAGGAGCACCACGATCGTCACGGCGCTCGCCGCCAGCGCCAGGATCGAGCCGGAGAAGAACGCTCCTGAGGCTCCGCTTCGGTCGTCGCGGCTCAGGCTCACAGGTATGAAACGGAGCAGTGTCGGGCCCATCCCGAACGAGGCAAGCAGTGACAGCACGAGCAGCGTCGTCTGCGCCAGCACGAAGACGCCGAGCAGGTCGGCTCCGAGGATACGCGCGAATATGAGATTCGAACCGAACCCGATGACGAGACCGACGAACTGATAGGCCATCACCCCCGTCGCCTGCTTCGCGACGTGGACGAGGTTCCTCTCGGTCCCGTTCTCTCCCGGGTGGTGGGCCGCGCCCGACCCGGACGCGCCGTGTCGTGTGGCTTCGCTCATGGCTGGAGCCCCGCGGCCTTCATCATCACGCTGAACGAGTCCCGGATGTGTTCGGGCGCCGGACTCACGTCGAAGCTCGACATGAGGACGGCGTAGGAGTCCTCGTGGTCCGGGCTGAAGCCGTGCATCCCGCGGGGAGCGCGGCCTCCCATGTAGCTCGGGACGATGAGTTCTCCCGGATTCATCAGGAAGATGAGTTCGCCGAAGCGGTGATCCTCGAAGTAGACACCCTCTCGCCTGAGGCCGGCATCGGTGAGGAACGCTCCACAGTCGAGCTCTCCGAGCGCCGCGCGCACCGCCCGCTCCGCGCGCGGGTTCTCGAACCAGAAGCGTGCCATCGTCGAGTCATAGAAAGCGAGGTAGTCGCGGCCCTCGGCCAGCCCGAGTCTCGCGACCGTCGCCATCACATCGTGCGAGCCGACCGTCTCCGCCATCCCGTGGTCGGAGAACAGGACGACATCGACCTCATCGTAGACCTCGCGCGCCGCCTCGACGGCGTGGAGTATCTTCTCCTCGACCTTCCGGACGGCTCCCGCTACTGCTTCCTCGTCGCCGACGTGACCGTGGAGGAATCCGTCGATATACGGCGTGTAGTGGAGCGCGAACGCCGGTCGGTCGTCTTCATGGAACGAGGCTTCCAGTTCCGCGAAGCCCTGGTCGAACCCGTCCTTCCATGACCACGAGCGCCATGGGATGCTGCGCGCCGCGAGCTCGTCGAATATCGATGACACGGTGGCTGGAGCCTCCGGCATTCGAGCCGGTCCCGGTGCGTCGATGTCGACGAAGCCACCCGGGGCATAGATGTCGCGCTTCTCGATGAGATCAAACTGGCCGAACAAGCGCCACGGTACGCGGTAGAGATTGTAGTAGCCGCTGAATCCGCTCCGCCGACGGTGCCACTTGAGCACCTGGCGGCGGAACCGGTAGTGATAGGAGATCATCGGGGGAATGAGTCCGAACACGCGGAGGGAACGCATCTCCGAGCACTCGGCGCGGTAGAACATCCCCCAGTGCCCGTGTTCCGAGGGCAGCTTCCCTGTGAGGATGGTCGGCTGCGCCGCGCAGCTGTACCCGAGCACCGTGCGTTGACGCCAGCGGTGCGGCGCGATCGAGGTGAAGCAATCGCTGTCGCGCACGATCTCCCAGCCGAGCGCATCCACGAAGAACACGAGCGTGAGTCTCTCAGCAGGCATCAGTCGGTCCCGGCTTCGGTTGCAGTGCCATCGTCAGATCGTGTTCTGCCAAGCAGCGCCTCCTCGTGGAACCGTGCGAGGCGGGAGAGGAGGAGGATCCTCATCTCCTCGTCCGTCTTCGATGAGAGTCCAGAGGGCAGTGAGAAAGGAGCATAGCGCGCCAGTGCCTCACGCGTCCACTCGCGCGGCGCGCGGAGCGTCGGTCCGCCGATCGGACCCGCGTGGTGTTCGTGCTGCTCGATGTCCGCACAGCTTGGACCGGCGGCGCTGCCGAGCCCGGAGAAGAAGAGCAGCAGTCCGGTGATGTACGCGCGCGCGTTCGGTGACGCATGGGGCGCACCACGGAGCGCGACACGGACCGGATAGAGCGACCGTCGCGACCCGCTCGTGAGCGTCTTGAGCGTGCGGGCGATGCTCCGGGCCGGACCCTCCATCGCGGCGAGACGGTCGATCGACCTTGAGAGGGATGCGAGCGAGAGGTCCTCGCCGAGCACGTCACCGAGAACTCGCTTCCACATCATCAGAGCGAACGGGGCCGCGTGCTCGCCCCCCAGCGCACCCGCGGAGAGGGAGCTGCGAAGAGCGTTCGTGTCGCCCGTCGTCTTGAACTCGGCCCAGAACGGCAGTTCCTCGAGGAACGGATCGATCTCCTCGGCGAGCGCTCCGAACTCGGGGCGCTCGCAGTAGTCGTCGATGAAGAGGCGGACACGCTCCGCATAGCCGACCGGGACGTGGCGGTGGACGAACAGGAATGCGGTGACCAGATCGAGCATGAGTTTAGCTGTGCTGTAGTAGGAGCGAAGCGTCCGGAGCTCTCGCCGTCTGTGATCGAGCTCTGCCGTCGCAGCCGTGTGAAGCGGCATGACCGGGACAGCCTCGCGCTCCGTGAGGAGCCGCTCGATGCAGCGGTTGTGCACGAACCGGAGCGCATCGTCAGCCGGGATCTCATTGATGTCCACACTTCCGAGCAGTTCGGCTGCGGCCCTGTTGCCGCGCAGGAGCACGGGTGTGCGCACAAGCTCGTAATGCGAGATGAATGGGGGGAGATGTGCGGCGTATCCGTGGGGCTTGACGCTCGCGTCTGCGCCGACGCAGACACCGCCGAGTTCACGATTGAGCGCCGCGATCGCTCGTGCCGCGTCGGCGCGAGCCGCGGCGAGATCGATGTCAGGTCTGGCGATGCAGACGAGATCGACGTCACTGAGACTGTAGAGTCCGTCCGAGGTCTCCACGATGGTCGCCTCACCGCGGGACGGCGCGCCCGTCATGAAGAGGGCCGTGGCGCGCGACTCACCCACGGCCGTCCAGACGGCGTCGGCGCAGCGCTCGACGATGCCCGCGAAGAACCCGTGCTTCGCGTCATCGTATGCGTACCGCGTGTTCTCGCCGTGTCGGCTCGCGGCGCTCATAGCTCGTTCCTCTCTCTGGTTGACGTCCTCCGGCCCACGCACGCCGACTCTCGAGGCGACCGCATTCACCCGTTGAGCCGGGGCCACCGTAGCACGCCCGGGCCGCAGTATCGCCCCAAGAGTACATATGACTAGCACTTCGCGTACCGAAAGCGCAAGCAGAGGTCCCGACAGTGAGCCCCGGGCCATAATTGCAGCCCGGGAGGGTCTAAATGACGGTGTCTTGCGCGATAACATGCCTATGTGTTATAATCTATGTATGCGCCCCTGGAGCCTCATGGGTTCCGCGGGCGCCGGATTGTCTCACCTGACTGGGTAGGTGGGCGCCCGGAGTGGGTAGGTCGGCACCCAGAATATCCAGACGGCTGATCACTGCGCGAATTCGGAACCGTGGGATTCGAGTAACTTGAGCCGCGTGGCGGGGTACGGCCGCGTCACGCCCAACGAGAGAAGGAGGGAGCGCATGAGACTCGTGCGTACCTTCGTCGTTCTCGCCATCCTGGCGGTGGCTGTTCTGCCCGCGTCGGCACGATGGATCGAGTTCGGCACGGCGGAGTCGAACACGGCTCCAGAGGCGACGCTCGTCTCGTCCGACTACTCCGGCGTCACACTGACGATGGAGATACCGGGCGTCGAGGCGGTCGATGTCGCCACCGAACTCGGAACGTTCACCAAGCTGACGGTTCCGGGCAGCTACTATACGATCGGCATCGGCGAGCCGATGCTTCCGGTCGTACGTGAGTATCTCGAGCTGCCGCACGGCGCGACCCCGCGCCTGACGGTGCTCCGCGCCGACTATATCGAGGTCCCGCTCTCGGAGCTCGGCATTGCGAGCCGCATCGTCCCGACGCAGGAATCGGTCGAGAAGATGCCGGGCGCCCGTGAGGCCGCCGAGTTCGCATTCGATGAGGCCGCGTACGCACGCGCCGGTCACACGCCGGCCGTGGCGGCGGCTCTGGGCGAGATCGCTCAGGCTCGCGCGCACCGCTTCGTCGAACTCGAGATCTTCCCCGTCCAATACGACGCCACCGCCGGTACCGTGCGCTACCTGACGAACATCGAGCTGTCGGTCGAGTTCGAGGGCGGCGACATCGGCGCCACGATGGCCGCGATGGAGCGCTACGCGTCGCACGACTTCGACGCGTTCGCATCGAAGAACCTTCTCAACGCCGACGTCTTCGCGACGCGCGGCGTGCCGGCGCTTCCCATCGGCTACCTCATCGTCTGCTACGACGACTTCTATGAGGAGATCCAGCCGCTCGCGGGCCTCCGCCATCGTCTGGGGTACGAGACGACGGTCGTGAAGACCTCCGAGATCCCCGGCGGCGCGACGAACACGAACATCCAGGCGTACATCCAGAACGCCTACGACACCTGGCCGGTCCCGCCGACATTCGTCCTCCTCGTCGGTGACGCGGGTCAGGTTCCCGTGTTCATTGGTGGTTCGTCCGGCTCCGCTGCCGATGTCTACTACGGCAGCATGGACGGCCCAGGCGACTGGGTGCCCGACATCTACATGGGCCGCTTCTCCTGCGACACCGAGGCCGAGGTCTCGCTGCTGACGGACAAGACGGTGAAGTACATCCGCTTCGCGCTCTCAAGCGGCACTGACTGGGTCGACAACGCCACCTTCATGGCGTCGAGCGACAATTACACGGTCTCCGAGGGCACGCATAACTACTGCATCAGCAACTGGGTCGAGCCCGACGGCTACACCGTCAACAAGCGCTACTCCGTGACGCACAACGCCACGACGGCGCAGTGTATCGCCGACATCAACGCCGGCCTCTCGATGCTGACCTACTCGGGTCACGGCTCGGTCAACTCGTGGGCCGACGGACCGCCGATCAGCGCAAGCCAGGTGGCCGCGCTCACCAACGTCGATATGCTCCCGATGGTTCAGTCCTACGCCTGTCTGACGGGTCAGTTCACGAGTCAGTGTTTCGGCGAGTCGTGGACCCTGGCGCCGAACGGCGGTGTGCTCTTCCTCGGTGCCTCCGAGTCCTCCTACTGGGACGAGGACGACATCATGGAGAAGCGCGTGTACGACGCGTGGTTCGGTGAGGACTACACGTGGGCGCGCGGCATGTTCGACGAGGGTCTCTGGGCCGTGTACGAGGCGTACTCGGGCGGCGGCAGGACCCAGTACTACTACGAGATCTACACGGTCTTCGGCGACCCGGCCCTCAATCCGTGGACGGCCGGTGCTCCAATGGACCTTGAGGTGACCTACAACGGCGTCCTGCCGCTCGGACAGAACACGTTCTCGGTCGACGTCGGCACGGCCACCGGTCGCGATCCGGTCGAGGGCGCGCTCGTCTGTCTCTACATGGACGGCGAGTTCTACGAGACGGGCCTGACGGATGCCACAGGTCACGTCGACATCCTGATCGACACGCCCGCCACCGACGTCGGTTCGATGGACGTCTGGGTGAGCATGCACGACTACAAGCCTCACTCCGGCAGCGTGGACGTCATCGTTCCGGTGACCTACACGATCGACCCGGCGACGATCCCGATCAACACCGCAACCGATCTGACGGTCACGGTGTGGGACAGCGCCGGCGTCGAGCTTCCGGATGTCGAGATCACGATCGACGGCTGGGGCATTGCTCCGATCGTCGACGTCACCGACGCGCTTGGCGAGGCGCACTTCAACGTCACCGCCCCGTACGGTGAGGACCTCACGATCGTCGGCAGTGAGCTCAGCGCGAGCTACAACTGCTTCGAGGACATCATCCCGGTCACGGGCGGCTCGACGTTCGCCTCGGCCGACATCGCGGCCTCGGTCGCGTCGATCGGCCTCTACGGCACGCTCGCGCCGTTCTACGAGGGTGCGATCACCGGCATGAGCTCCGAGAGCGGCTTCGATCTCTACGCAATCGGCTCCGGCGTTGACCTGTACGGCAATTCGGGCGGCGCGACGACGCTCGAACTGCTCGGCACTCCGACGGAGACGGGCATCGTCAACTGCGCGCTCGCCAAGAGCGGCTTTGACATCTACCTCGAGGACATCACGGTCCAGGTCGTCTACGGACAGCTGGCCGGTGAGGTCTACGAAGCGCCGGAGCGCGCTCCGATCGAGGGAGCCGTGATCAAGGGGTACGCCGCGGGCAGCGACACCACGGGCGCCACGCCGGTCTTCTCCGCGGTCTCCGGTGCCGGCGGCGCGTACACCATCGAGGGTGACCTCGAGGTGAACCACTACGACGTGTACGTCCTCAAGTTCGGGTACATCACCGAGTACCAGGACGTGTTCGTCCAGTACGGCGCGAACGACCAGGACTTTTACATGGAGTTCGCACCGAGCGGCGTCGTGTCCGGCACGGTCGAGCAGATCGGGACCGGGACGCCTCTGCTGGCGACGGTCAGGTTCTACCGCTCCGACGACATGTCGCTCTACGCTGAGACGATGACCGACCCGGTCACGGGTCAGTACTCGCAGACGCTTCCGTACTTCAACTACACGATGAACGTTCGCGCCTACCACCACATCCCGGTGACGATGGGGATCACGGTGGACGAGGCGACCGAGACGTTCGATTTCCAGCTCGAAGAGACTCTGGCGAATCTGCTCATTCTCAACGATGCTGCGAAGTCCGGTGAGTTCGTGAAGTACGACAAGACGGGCGCCGTCATCGACGTCACGCAGAACGATGGCGACGGCAAGTCCGCCGCGCAGCTTGAGGCCGATCTGATCGACCTCGGCTACGACGTCATCGTCGAGGCGGCGACAGCGAGCGACCCGATGTCGTGGATGAACTACGATTTCATCATTCATACCAGCGGCTCGAACACCGAGCCGATCCTCGACGCGACCTACCGCGCGAATCTCGAGAGCTACGTCGCCGGCGGCGGCAAGCTCCTGATCGAGGGCGGCGAGCTGGCGTACGATGCGATCAGCTACCCCGGTTACCCATCGTTTGCGACAAACGTGCTTCACGGGAGCGACTGGGAGCACGATTCGAGCGGTACGAGCATCACCGTGTACGATTCCGCTCATCCGATCACGACGTTCCCGAACGCGCTTGGTTCTATCCCGATCGGGTACAGCGGCTACGGGGACCAGGACAGCTACATCCCGACGGCCGACGGTCACATCGTGATGAGCTGGTCGGACTACGGGACGCTCCCGAGCGTGCTGGTCTACGACGACACGCCGGACCCGGCGAGCGGCCAGATCGTGTTCTACTCATTCAACTACGCGGCGGCCGACGCAGCAGGTCGCAAGGAGCTCCTCGAGAACAGCGTGATCTACCTGATCACGCTCGAGAGCGCTCCGACCGGCGGGATCAGCGGCATGGTCACGCTCGACGGTGCGATGGACAACAGCGGCGTGCTCGTGACGGCGATGCCGGGCGGCGCGTCGACCACGACGGATGGGTCGGGCTACTACCTCCTCGACGAGATGTACGCCGGAACCTATACCGTGACGGCGACCAAGCTCGACTGGTCGACCGGTGTCCAGACGGGCGTCGTCGTGAACGAGGGCGCGGTTACCGCGCGCATCGACTTCACGCTGACGGAGACGACCACGTACGAGTACTGTGACAGCCCCGCGCTTCCGATCCCGGATTCGACCCCGGCCGGTGTGTCCGACTACCTGACGTTCCCGGACGATGTCGATATCAGCGAGGTCGAGATCTACGTGGACATCACACATACGTACACGGGAGACCTGATCGTCGAGGTCATCTCGCCCGAGGGTACGTCGGTGACGCTGAGCAACCGCTTCGGCGGCAGCGCCGACAACATCGTCGGCTGGTTCCCGAGCGAGCTAGCAGTTGGCGGCCCGGGCAGCCTCGATGATCTCATCGGCGAGAACGCGATGGGCGAGTGGGAGCTGCACATCAGCGACAACGCCGGATCCGATCTCGGTACGCTGAACACATGGTGCGTGCGGGTCATCGGCCCGGTCGACACGGGTGTCGACGAGTTCGATACGCCGGTTCGCTACGCGCTGGCCGGTGTCAGCCCGAACCCGTTCAACCCGGTGACGGTCGTGACCTACGCCGCTCCGCATGAGGGCCACGTGGAGCTGGCGATCTACAACATCGCGGGTCAGCTGGTGAAGACGCTGGTCGACGGCCAGCAGACGCCGGGCTGGCACACGGTGACGTGGAACGGCCGCGACGACAACGGTCGCAGCGTTGCCTCGGGCGTCTACTTCGCCCGGATGCAGGCAGAGAGCTTCACCGGCAGCACGAAGATGGTGCTGCTCAAGTAACTGGCTGCCGCTGGCCGCAGGTGACTGCTGACGCAGCCACTGCGGCTTGGGAGTCGCTGGCGCGACTCCATGCTGTGAGACATCGAGGCACGGGCGGACCGGGAGAGCATCCCCGGTGCCGCCGGTGGTGTACGACGAGGGGGTGGGCGCGAGAGCGCCCGCCCCCCATGACTATGGCGATCTGCTCCGCAACTGCAGGCTGCGCCTTTGCCCTTGCATTCCCGCCCCGAGCCTCGTATCACCGATGGCATGGCACTCCGCGAGAGCATCCTCGACACGATCGGCCGGACACCGCTGGTCCGCTTGACACGCGTCGTCCCCGACGGGTCCACCGTCCTGGCGAAACCCGAGTGGTTCAATCCGCTCCTGAGCGTGAAGGACCGCGCGGCATCCGCGATGGTCCTCGATGCCGAGGAGCGCGGTCTGCTGGCGCCCGGTTCCACCATCATCGAACCGACCAGCGGCAACACCGGCATCGCGCTCGCCTTCATCGGTGCGGCGCGTGGCTACCGTGTTGTGCTCGTCATGCCCGAGAGCATGTCGGTCGAGCGGCGCCAACAGCTCAAGGCGCTTGGCGCGGAGCTCGAGCTCACACCAGCCGGACTGGGGATGACCGGTGCGGTCGACCGAGCGCGCGAACTCACGGAGGCGACGGAGGGCGCGGTCTGGCTCGACCAGTTCGGGAATCCGGCGAACCCGGAGACCCACCGCCGCACAACGGCCGAGGAGATCTGGGCGGACACTGCAGGTGCGGTCGATATCTTCGTAGCCGGTGTGGGAACCGGTGGAACGATCACCGGCGTGGGGGAGGTGCTCAAGGCGAGGAAGCCGACCGCGCGCGTGGTCGCCGTCGAGCCTGCGACCAGCGCCGTGATCTCGGGGGGGCAGCCGGGTCCGCACGGCATCCAGGGAATCGGTGCCGGGTTCGTCCCCTCGAATCTCAACCGCGACGCCATCGACGAGATCGTCCTGGTGTCCGACGACGATGCAGTCTCCATGACGCGGCGTCTTCTTCGCGAGGAGGGACTGTTCACGGGAATCTCCGCCGGCGCGGCTGTTCACGCGGCCGCGCTCCTCGCCGCGCGTCCCGAGCATGCGGCCGCGACCATCGTGACCGTTCTGCCTGACAGCGGCGTGCGCTATCTGTCCACAGGCGTCTTCGACTAGTCTCCATCTCGCGCAACCGCAGGTTGCGCCGAGCTGCCCGAAGGGCAGCCGCACAACCGGATTCTCGCTTGACCACTCTTCACATCCCGATACACTGAGCTGTCAGGCAGAGACGGCGATTCCTGCAAAAGGGGGAGTCCATGGCGCACCATCGCGACAGGTGGGCTAGCAGGCCGGCGTTCATCATGGCTGCCATCGGCAGCGCGATCGGGCTCGGGAATCTCTGGCGATTCCCGATGGTCACGTATGCCAACGGCGGCGGGGCCTTTCTCATTCCGTACATAGTGGCGCTTCTGACGGCCGGCGTTCCACTGATGATCCTCGAGTACGCGCTCGGGCAGCGGTTCCAGAAGTCGTCGCCCGGATCGCTCCACGAGGCCGGCGGCAAACCCTTCGAGATAATCGGCTGGTGGGCGCTCGGCATCGGCGCCACCATCTCGTTCTACTACGCCGTTCTCATGGGTTGGAGCTGGGACTACCTCGTCTTCTCGTTCACGCAGCCCTGGGCCTCGGCAGGGACGGGGACCTGTGACGTCGCGCAGTCGTTCTTCGACCACATGCTCAACAAATCCGGGACCGTCACCCAGATCGGGGGCGTCTCCTGGCCGGCCATCGCGGGTCTCGTGGTGACGTGGGCCGCCATCTACTGGATCATTAAGAAGGGCGTGCTCCGCGTCGGCAAGGTCGTGATGCTGACCGTGCCGCTTCCGTTCATCATCCTCCTGCTCATTCTCATTCGCGGTGTCACGCTGCCGGGCGCGATGGAGGGTCTCAGGTACTATCTGACGCCGGACTTCGCGAAGCTCATCGACGCCAAGACGTGGCTTGCCGCATACGGTCAGGTGTTCTTCTCGCTGAGTCTCGGGTTTGGCCTGTTGACCGCGTACGCGAGCTACCTTCCGAAGCGTTCCGACGTCTCGAACAACGCGTTCATCACGAGCTTCGCCGACGCGGGCTTCGCGTACTTCGCCGGGTTCTCCGTGTTCAGCGTGCTCGGATATCTCGCGCAGTGTCACGGCGTGCCGGTCAGCGAGGTTGTCCAGGGCGGGCCGAGTCTGACCTTCGTCGTCTACCCGACAGCCATCAGCATGATGCCGCTCGCGCCGGTCATCGCAGCGCTCTTCTTCATTGCGCTTCTCACGCTCGGTATCGACTCGGCTTTCTCGATCGTCGAGGGCGTGGTCGCGGGCGTGCGGGACAAGTGGAACCTCTCTCAGGAGAAGGCGTCCGCCGGATTCTGCATCTTCGGATTGCTCGTCGGGCTGCTCTTCACGACGGGAGCCGGGTACTACTGGCTCGACATCGTCGATCGGTGGATGAACGAATACGGACTGGCCGTCATCGGCTTCATGGAGTGCGTTGCCATCGGCTGGTTCTACGGAACGAAGAAGCTCCGCGACTACATCAACGAGGTATCGGACTTCCGGATCGGCTGGTGGTGGGACCTGTTCGTGAAGTGGATCACACCGCTCGCGATCGGCTGGGCGATCGTGACGAGCGTCATCAACGACTTCAAGGAGCCGTACGGCGCGGGCGACTACCCGACGTGGGCACTCATGCTCGGCGGCTGGGGCGTCATCGCCGCGATCATTATCGTGGCCGCGATCCTCACACGCATTCCGTGGCTCGAGAAGGGAGAGAAGTGATGTCGACAAGCGCATGGATCACAAGCATCGTCGTCGCCATCGTTCTCTACGGAGGGTTCGCCATCTGCGTGAGGATCGCGATCCGGAAGGGCAAGGAGAACGAGGGGAAGAGTGACTAGAGTCCCTCAGCACCGCAACGCACGAATGAGTGTGCGCGGCGCGGCGGCGGTCGTCGTCTGCGCCGCGCTCCTTCTCATCCTGCTCTGCACAGCCGCCTCGGCCGTCTGGCCGCCCTGGATGGCGCAGGACGAGCCTGAGCCGGTCTTCCCTGATGTGACCGTGGCGGTGGACGACGTCCGCTCCGCGATGGGGCGGCACGACGTCGTATTCATCGACGCGCGTCCCGTGGATGACTACGAGCGCGGGCACATCCCAGGTGCCGTGTCGGTGCCTGTGCCGATCGAGCTTCCGGGCGGTGGGTTGCCGAGTGGCAACATCCCGGCTGTACTCGGGGCAGCGGGACTCACGGGAGACGCGCGGTACATCTGCTACGGGGCGGACACCCTCTCCGACCCGGCGGCCTCCGTGTTCTGGCTTCTGGAGGCCGGGGGTGCGAAGCGGGTTCAGCTGCTGGATGGCGGATACGGAGCGTGGACGGAATCCGGCGGGCGCTCCTCGACGGAGTCGCGACGTCTCACACCGACCGTATGGACCCCGAGGACGATGGACACGCTGCTCGCATCGCTCGGCTACGTCCGCGAGCAGTATGGTGTGTCGGGTCATGAGATCATCGATACCCGAAGCCGATCGGATTGGGAAGACGGTCACGTTCCGCACAGTCTCCAGTTCGACTTCGGGAGGTTCATCGAGGACGGTGTGCTTCTTCCTGCCGGGGAGTGTCGCGAGATCTTCAGCATGACGGGGCCACGGCCGGCGAGTCCGGTGAGGATGAGCGATGAGTTTATCGTCCACGGCGATGGCGGTGCATCAGGCGCGATCGGATACTTCATGCTTCGGCGTGCGGGTCTCGCCTCCGTGAGGTACTACCCCGGCGGATGGCGCCGCTGGCGCTCCGATGAATCGCTTCCCGTGGTGCGGTTCATCGGAGGGGAGGAGCTCAACGAACTCGTCTCACGCGCGAACCGCTGGCCGTGGCAGGACGCGCCGACCGAGTCCCTGGTCCTCATCGACGTGCGACACGAGGGCGACTACTCGAACGGTCACATCCCCGGCTCAATCGTACTGACCTCGAGGCTGTTCGCCGACTCTCTCGACATCTACCTCGACAGGTACTGGCCCGGCATCGATCGTGCAACGACGCCGATCGTCACGTACTGCTACGGGCCGACCTGCATTCGCAGCCGTCACACGTCGACCGACGCGGCGCGCGCGGGGTTCCTCAATGTTTGGAGGTTCTACGGTGGCCTTGAGGAATGGCGCGTTGTTGGCGGGAGGATGGTGGAGTAGTTGGTGCGGTCGACGGCAGCAGCGCAGTGACAGCGATATCCCGAGAGCAAACAGAACCCCGCCTGGTGCATGCGTCCAGGCGGGGTTGTTGTCTCAGTCGTATCCCGGTTCGAGCAGAGCCGGATGCTCCTCTCGAACCCGGTGCTGCTACATTCCGAAGAAGGCCTTGATCTTGCCCCACGTGCTCTGCTCGGTGGGACTCGGCTCCTCGGTGATCTCGATGTTCAGACCGATCTCGGCAAGGTGGTACGGATTTGGGTCACCGGCGAAGATGATGATATCGCACGGGCTCAGGACGCCGTCACCGTTGTCCTCCCACTCCAGGACCTCCCACTCGACACAGAAATCGGGTGCGACCTCATGCCAGATCTCGCCGACCGGATTCCCACCCGGCTCGGGCGTCGTCGGCTCCATCCAGTGCTCGACGCCGGCAACCGTCGGGACCATCCAGTACGTCGGACCGGCCCAGTCGATGTGGTACCTGACACCGTTGAGGATGATGACGTCGCACTCGCTCACGACGCCGTCACCGTTGTCTTCATAGGCGTCCTGGTGGTCAACGATACAGAAGCTTGGATGCAGCTCGTGCCAGTCGGAGCAGTCCGGCGGAATCGGCTCCGAGAGGATCGGGGAGCCGATGAGCTCCATATGCCGCTGCGCGGCAGCCGGAACGACCAGCAGAGCGAGCACCGCAACTATGATCAATGCGCGCATGGTGCCCTTCCTTTCTGGACTCAGCGAGACGGGCGCTGCCCGCCTCGCTCAGGGCGACTCTCGAGATGTCACCCTGAGGGTGGGACGGACTGAGACGCGGTCACGATATCACAGATGTATCATAAAGTCAATCTGCAGGATACCATACAGCTCGATGAGGAATAGTCAGTCTTGCGTCGTCGCTCGCCTCCATCCGAACGACTGATGTCCGCCGCGACGATCCCCTCCGGCTCTCTCCGTGGCCGCGGTTGACCCACCGGGGCGGCAGGAGTATCTTGATGTGTGGTTCAGCAATACTCTACGGAGGTGTAGCGATGTCTGAGAACGAGAAGTCGAAGGAGAGCGCCTGCAGCTCCTGCCCATCGGAGTCGTGCGGGGCGAAGTCGCAGCGGAAGGACGAGGCGGACCAGGACTACCTCGATCGCCAGGCGCTGGCACAGCGCATGTGCAGGATCGACCACAAGCTCTTCGTGCTGTCGGGGAAGGGCGGCGTCGGGAAGAGCTCGGTCGCGGCGGGACTCGCGGTGGCGCTCGCATCGAGCGGGAAGCGCGTCGGTCTGCTTGATATCGATCTCCACGGGCCGAGCATTCCCAGGCTCATGGGAGTGCGCGACGCTCGTGCGGAGACCGACGGGGAGTCGATCCTCCCGGTGAAGAGCCCCGAGGGCGTCGGTGTGATGTCGGTCGGGTTCATGCTCCAGGGGCAGGATGACGCCGTCATCTGGCGCGGGCCGCTCAAGTACTCGGTCATCAAACAGTTCCTCAAGGACGTCAACTGGGGCGACCTCGACTACCTCATTATCGATTCGCCTCCCGGGACCGGAGACGAACCGCTCTCGGTCGCGCAGCTCATCGAGGACGCGGACGGCGCGCTCGTCGTCACGACACCGCAGGCGGTGGCCGTGAGCGACGTGAGGAAGTCGATCGACTTCGCTCGTCGCGTCAACCTGCCGGTGCTCGGCGTCATCGAGAACATGAGCGGGTTCGTCTGTCCGGAGTGCGGGAAGCGCTCGGATGTCTTCGGCGCCGGCGGTGGAGAGGAGATGGCGTCCGACATGGGCGTTCCGTTCCTCGGTCGAATCCCGGTCGACCCGGCGCTCGTGACCTCGGGCGACGCCGGCGGTCTCGGAGCGTATGTCAGCGGCGACACGGCGGGCGCGGAGGCGTTCCGCGCGGTCGTCGACGGGCTCACGAGGATTCTCGAGAGCGCCCGAACGGACGGCTGAGTTCTTCGCCTACAATGGAACAATTGTGTAGTTCATGTCACACGCGCGTGGTCGCCATAAGACCTCGCGCGTGTGCTGTTTACGGAGCATCCCTTGTCCTTGGCGAACATGTGAGTTACAATCATGGTGTCTCGCCTGAGCACTCCCCACACTTCGAGCAACCTCTATGCGAGTGCAACTGATGCAAGGGTGGCGCGTTAGGGATTGGTGCCGTGAATGCAACCGATGTGGAACGTCGCTTGCCCTTCTAGGTTGCGTGGTTTCGTGCGCTCACCCGGAAGCGGGGAGGTGAGCGAGAGAGCGGGGGAGCGTCCCTGAGAGCGGGACGTGCAGGCTTCATCGCCGGGCGAGGCATTGCGATGGAGCGGGGGGTGAACATGGCAGTGAGACTGACAGACCTGGGTACGCGCCGATTCATCGGTGACACCGCGACAATGCTCGTGCACGACAGGTGGAACTCGAACTGCGAGGACTGCCTGATGGATGTCCTGATCGAAAAGGGAACGGCGCGGGGGTTCAACCCGGACCAGTCCGACCAGGCGTTCTGGGAGGATTACGAGTACTGCCCGCACTGTTTCGACCGGTCGGATCCCGAGCCGCCGTCATGGGCTCGGACGCCAGAGGGCGTCTCCAAGGACGAGCGCGAGACCGTCGCGAGCAGACTGCAGAGCGACACACCTGACAAGTAACCGGGCTTGTGACAAGTAACAGGGCTTGCGCGTCTCCGTGACGCGCTCACGTGCCCCGCAGCCAGGTTCGTCCTGGCACCGTGCGCATCGCTGCGCGCGTGACCGGCCCCTGCCCGGGGCCGGTCTTCTTTGTGCCTGCGATGTGGTATCCTCTATCCATCATGAAGACACACTTCGACTGCATCCCATGCTTCTTCAGGCAGGCGCTTTCGGCCGCCAGACTCGCCAGCGACGACGCGGCCGTACACGAGCGCGTGCTCCGGGCGGTGGCCGCGGCCGTTGCGAGGATGGACCTTCGCGATGTTCCCCCGAAGATGGGACAGCTCATCCACCGCGAGGTCCGGGTGGCGACGGACGGGAGCGATCCGTACGCTTCTGCGAAGCGGGAGTTCAACGAACTCGCGCTCGGTCTTCTCCCTGATCTTCGAGAGGCGATCGCCTCGTCGCTCGACCCGTTCGCGACCGCGGTGCGGCTCGCGGCAGCCGGCAACATCATCGACTTCGGTCGTGGCAGGACGGTAACGGCGGGCGATGTCGAGCGCTCCATCGACTACGCGATGACGTGTGACATCGAGGGGACGAGTCTCGAGCGGTTGCGCCGAGCCGTCGACGGCGCTGCGACCATCTTCTATCTTGCGGATAACGCCGGCGAGATCGTATTCGATCGCGCTCTCATCGAACGCATCGGTCCGGAGCGGGTCGCGCTGGGCGTTCGGGGCGCGCCCATCCTCAACGACGTCACCATCGATGATGCGGTGGAGGTGGGGCTGAGCGAACTCGTAGACGTCATCCCGAACGGTTCGGACGCCCCCGGGACGCTCCTCGAGGAGTGTTCTCACGAGTTCCTCCGTGCCTTCGTCGCCGCCGACGTGGTGCTCGCCAAGGGTCAGGGAAACTACGAGACGCTCAGCGACGCGCCACGGGAGGTCTTCATGCTGTTCAAGGTGAAGTGCCCGGTGGTCGCAGAGGACGCCGGTGAGGAGATGGATGCCATCGTGATAGCGCACGGCGGCAGAGTACAGGATGGCGCGCCCGCGTAGACCGGTCCTGCGTCAGCCGCGCGCGATCCCGAGTTCCTTCCTGGCGCTCGCGAGCTCCGCGTGCGTCGTATCGAGAAACCCCGAACCCGACAGCTGTCGCACTGTCTCCTCGTACGCCGAGCAGAGCGCGCGCGGGATCTTCTCGATCTCGTGGAGAGCGATCTCCAACCTTGCGGGACGGATTATCACGACCGATGTTCCGTGTCTCGGTCGGTGCGCCTCAATGAGACTGTGCTGCGTGATGATGCGGCCCTGGATCTCGTAGGTGTGGATGACGAGGTCGACGGGGTTGCGGAGCTTGTCACGCGATGGCGCTGTGCCCGCGACACCGAGGTCGACGGCGACGATGACAAGACGCCTTGGTCGGAAGCGGCGTCTCTCCCGCCGCCACACATCAACGGCGGTTGTGATAGGGAGCTGTTCGATGACCGTTCCGTCGACGTAGTACCGGTCGCCGATGCGCTTCGGGGGGAAGACCCCTGGAATGGCCATCGATGCACTGATCGCGTCGGACAGTCGCAGATCGGGAGTGTCCTCCCGCGACAACACGGACTTGCCGACATACTCGTCCCGGTCATTGCCGGTTCCCATGTCGAGCGCGATGCTTGAGAAGTCCCGCGTAAGCTCCCGCAGTCTCGGAATGCGACCGACGTACTTGATCAGCGCGTCCGAGACGAACCGCTCAACCTGCATGAGATCGTAGACGCCCGACTCCTCCGGTGATATGCCAAGCAGCTTTCTTCGGACCTCGTTGGTCGCGAAACGCAGCTGCGGGTATCTGGCCGCCACTCCGAACAGGTCGTCCGGCGAGCCGATGTCGAGCATCATCTGCTCCAGCTGTGTCGTCGTCATGCCCGCGGAGTACAGCCCGCCGATGACGGCGCCGGCTGATGTTCCGTAGACCTTCGTGATGCTCACATCGAGGAGCTCGAGGACGCGGATGACGCTGATGTGACAGGGGAGGAGCATCCCGCCGCCTGAGAGGACAAGGACGACGTCCTTGTCGCGGACGTGGTTCAGGAACGGCCGGAACTGCTCGCGCCACGCTTCGAGGTCGGTGCCGGTAAGCGTTGGGCCGTCCTTCTCGACCGGGCTCTGCGGCTGGTCCGCCAGCGAGAACCAGTCGAACGGTCTCGCCGCATCCTCAGCCGAGTCCTGGGATCTGCGGGGGAGTGAGAACCAGTCGTGCGGTCGTTTCGCATTGTCGCGTGTCTGATCGGGCATGGACCCTCTCCGGTCGGTCGGGCATCGTGATACCTTCCGGATACTACCACTACCCGGTGATGAGACCGTAGATGTATCCGAGCAGCGTCGAGAATCCGACGACGAGCACGAGATAGGTCACCGTCTTCTTCGTCCCGACAATGCTGCGGAGAACGAGGATGTTCGGGAGCGAAACGGCGGGGCCGGCAAGCAGGAACGCCAGGGCCGGTCCCTTGCCCATGCCGGAACCCATCAGCCCCTGGACGATAGGAATCTCCGTTGTCGAACAGAAGTACATGAGCCCCCCCGCGACCGACGCAGCAGCATTCGAGAGGAACCCGTTCCCTCCGACAATACGATAGACCCACTGTGTCGGGATGAGCCCCTCGTATCCGGGACGTCCAAGCAGCGCCCCCGCGATGAGGATACCGACGAACAGGAGCGGAAGGATGCGGGCCGCGAGACCCCACGATTCGGACATCCACTCGCGTGAGTCCTGTGTGCCGGCGGCGCCGACAATGGCGAGCCCGGCGACGGCGACGATGAAGCCGGCCTGGGGTGACCCCGGGATCAGGACGCCGGCCACGACCGCGGCCGCCGCCGCGATGGCGAGCGCCCACGGCTTCAGACGGTACCAGAGTGCCAGAAGGACAGCCAGAATCCCGCTGCCCATGGCCGCAAGAGGCCATTTGTGGACGGCCACCCACGCCGCCGGTCCCGTCGAGCTGGACGCCTGCCAATTGACCAGCGCGAGGATGGCGATCATGAGAATGATGAGACCCAGCACCTGGGAGATCGGTCGGTGCTCGGGTTCCTCCGGCATGGCGAGCGACTCGTCGGCGCGCACCGCCTCCTCCTTCCGGAAGATGAAGTGCATGATCAGGCCGATGATGATGCTGAACGAGACGGCAGCAACGGCGCGAGCGATACCGATGTGCGCGCCGAGCACGCGGGCCGTCATGAAGATGGCGACCACATTGATGGCCGGGCCCGCGTAAAGGAATGCCGTGGCGGGTCCGAGCCCGGCGCCGCGGGAGTAGATGCCCGCGAAGAAGGGGAGGACCGTGCAGCTGCAGATGGTGAGGACGGTGCCGGACACGGAAGCGACCGCGTACGCCACGACCCGATGCGCCCGCGCCCCGAGGTAGCGCATGATGGAGCCCTTCGAGACGAATGTCGCGATCGCGCCGGCGATGATCATGGCCGGAAGCAGTCCGTACATCACGTGATGACGGGCGTAGTCCTGGACGAAGAGAAGCGCCTCGCGTGCGGCCATTCCTACGCGTTCATGCCCGACGGGGAGGAGCCACATCGCGGCGAAGACTACGGCGATCCACAGTGCCTGCTTGACCTCACGTCTATCCATCACAGTCCCTTTCGCGCGCCAGGTCGGGACTCTCGCACTCGCGGACCGATGCCGCGCAGTTAAGGAAGCTGAGAACGCACGGTGCGAGCAGCCTGTAGTAGATGTGATTGCCGCGACGCGCGCCACTGACGATGTCGGCCGTCTTCAGCACGGTCAGGTGCTTGGAGACGGTCGACTGGTCGAGTCCGAGCATCTCGGTGAGTTCACAGACGCATGCCTGCTCCGTGCCGAGCCGCTCGATGATCTTCAGACGACTCTCGTTCGCCAGTGCGCGCAGTACCAGAGCGTCGCGTTCATAGTCTCTGTCATCCATGGTCCGGATCTCCGCTTCTGGGCGACCGGGCCGGATACGGGCCGGTCCGTACCGGTCGCAGACTGCCGGGCCCGTGAGCGCGCGGCGTGTCCAGTGCCATATGGTCAGTATATTGCTATATGGCCATATAGTCAAATAGAAAGCGAGAACGCTTGAAGACCGGCACGGGCACCGCTATTCTTACTGTGTGTTCCGGAGAGGAGACGCGCCGACGCCGTACCTCAGGAGTCCCCGGAACTTCCGACGAATGCTCGACTTAGCACTGCGGAGGCACCGACCCATGGCAAACCTCTTCTCACGGACGAAGCTCCTCGAATCCAAGATCGACCAGTACCTCGACAACACCAGCGAGGTAGGTCTCCTGTTTCACGAGGCGCTCAAGGACTACCTCGGCGGGCGCTCCAAGGAGTTCGAGGAGCGTCGCGCGAGGGTCACCGACCTGGAGAACGCAGCCGATGACCTCAGACGCGAGGTCGAGCACCAGCTCTACGTCGAGACGCTCATCCCGGAGTCCCGCGGCGACGTGCTCGGACTCCTCGAGCAGACGGACGACGTCATCAGCGGTGTCAAGACGGTCCTGATGCAGATCTCGGTTGAACAACCGGCCGTGCCCGAGGAGGTCTGTCCAGGCTGGCTTGAGCTCGTTGACTACGCGAGTCGCGCAGTGCAGGAGCTGGTGATGGGTGTACGCGCCTACTTCCGCACTCCCTCGACGGTCGCGGACTACGTGCATAAGGTCGCCTTCTGGGAGAAGGAAGCCGACAAGGTGGCGGAGCGGCTCAAGCGGAGCATCTTTCAGCTCGACATCGATCTGAGCTGCAAACTGCAGCTCGGCGCCTTTGTGATGTACATCGATTCGGTCACCGATCAGGCCGAGGACGTCAGCGAGCGTCTCTCTATCTCGACGATCAAGCGTACGATCTAACGTACGATCCGACGCACGATCCGGCGTCCGGCCCGGCGTACGGTCCAACCAGGAACCGCGAGCGGCTCGCGCGATCTCGTCGGTCTCCCGACGGAGCACCTGATGGTCCTGTTCTTCCTCACGAGCGGACTCTTCCTCGGCTGGTCACTCGGCGCGAACGACGCGGCGAACGTGTTCGGGACGGCCGTGGCGACGAGGATGATCCGTTTCCGCACCGCCGCCATCACGAGCGGCGTCTTCGTCATCATCGGCGCCGTGCTCGCCGGCGCAGGAACGACCGAGACGCTTGGACACCTCGGTGACGTGAGCGCGCTGGCGGGGGCGTTCATGGTCGCGCTCGCAGCGGCCGTGTCGGTGTTCTGGATGACGAAGGCCGGGCTACCGGTATCCGTCTCGCAGGCGATCGTCGGCGGCATCATCGGGTGGAACATCTTCACGGGATCGCCCACCGACATCGAGACGTTCACGAAGATCGTCTCAACCTGGATCATCTGCCCCGTTCTCTCGGGGGTGATCGCAGCGCTTCTGTATCTCGCTGCTCGTCGAGTCATCGACAGTGCCCGCGTTCACCTGCTCGAACAGGACCTGTGGACGAGACTGCTTCTCCTCGGCGTCGGCGCGTTCGGCGCGTTCGCGCTCGGTGCGAACAACATCGCGAACGTCATGGGTGTGTTCGTCTCGGCGCTCCCGTCGGGCTCGGTCAGTGTCTTCGGTGTCTTCCATGTCACCGTTGCGCAGCAGCTGTTCGCCGTCGGCGGCGTGGCCATTGCGGTCGGCGTCATCTCGTACTCGCACAGGGTGATGATGACGGTGGGGCGCGGCGTCTTTCGGCTGACGCCCGTGACGGGACTCATCGTCATCCTCGCGGAGTCGATCGTGCTGTTCATCTTCGCGTCCGAGGCGCTGGAGGCTTGGTTGATCACGCACGGTCTGCCGCCGATCCCGCTTGTACCGGTGTCGAGCTCGCAAGCGGTCATCGGTGCGGTCATCGGCATCGCGCTGGCGAAGGGTGGTCGCGGCATCAACTACAACATGGTCGGTCGGATCGCCGGGGGATGGGTGGCGACACCCTTGATCGCAGCGCTTCTGGCGTTCTTCGGTCTGTTCTTCCTTCAGAACGTCTTCGATCTTGCTGTCGTGAGGCCCGTCACCTACCAGCTCACCGATGCGGCCGTCACGCGGCTTGCGGAGGAGAAGATCGAGGACGAGGATCTCGCCGCCCTCGCCGGGGAAAGCTTCGAGAGCGCCGTGGCGCTCAACGACGAGCTCAAGGCCACGACGACGCTCGATCGAGGCGATCGCGAGGTGGTCGTTGAGATGGCGCGCCGAGAGCGCTACACGGTGGCACCCGAGCGGCTCGAGCGGGTCGATCTGAGCCTCCTCGACGTGCGCCAGGTTCGTGCGCTCAGGGACCTGAGCGGGCAGCGCTTCAACTACGCGTGGGAGTTCGAGGATGCACTCGTCGAGGGCAGTGCGCACTGGGCACCGCTTCCGGACACGCGTGAGAACTACCTGGCCAACAAGCGACTCAGGACGAACATCGAGTACGTCCTCGACGCGTTCCGGGACGAGGGCCGTCCCGGCGACAGCAGGAGGTGACCGCCATGCTGAGGTGGAGACGTGTGTCCAACATCGCCGCCGCGTTCGTCGCGGCGCTCTTCGTGTTCCCGAGTGCGGCCAACGCCGATGAGTCGGTCGGGTCGACCCGGTTCGAGGCCGCGGCATGGATGGAGCCTCTCGCGGAGCTGCTGGTGACCGAGGACGCCGACGCGCGCGACGATGGCGCGTACGATGAACTCATCGCTCGCGTGCTCAATGAAGAACCCGTGTGGAGCGATGTTGCTGATGCCATACGCTCGATGTCGTATCCGGATCTCCAGACGTCAGGAGACGCCGAGCTTCGCGCGACCGTCTGCACTGACGGTGTCGAGCGACCGTGGGTTCTCGTTCCGCCTTCCGGCTACGATCCGGCACACCCAACTCCGCTGCTCGTGGTGCTCCATGGCGGCGTCGGTCGCGCCACGCTCATCGATGACCCTCTCGAGTACGCCACGGAGAGCCACTTCGTCGGGCTCGCGCGTGACCGCGGGTGGTTCGCGCTGCTCCCCTTCGGTCAGATCGAAGCGACCTGGTGGGACGAGGTCGGATACGAGAGCATCGAGTCGCTTGTCCGTACGGTGAAGCGCGAGTACAACATCGACGACGACAGGGTCTACATGTCCGGCTTCTCCGACGGTGCATCGGCCGGTTTCTTCTTCGCGATGACGATGCCGACCGACTACGCGGCCATCGTCGCCCTCAACGGTCACATAGGCGTCGGGAGTCTGGATGGCGATCAGCCGACGTACGCGCAGAACATGGCCGCGGTCCCGGTCTACGCCACGACCACGTTCGATGACGGGCTCTACCCATCGTGGAAGATGCAGGGAACGATCGAGATGGCGCAGCGAGCGGGCGGGGACATCCTCTACCGTGAGCTGGCCGGGGAGCACGATCTGACGCCGTTCGCCGGTACGGAGATGCCGTTGATCGGCGACTTCCTCGACCGTCATCCGCGTGACCCGTTCCCGCCCTCGATCCAGTGGGAGTCGACCGGCGCGCTCTTCGGGCGCTGCCGGTGGATCTCGATCGACGCATACGCGCCGGGCAAGACCGCGAGGTGGCACCGCGATTACAACGTCGAGATGATCGACGACCGGATCACCTTCGGGTTCCATCCCGACTGGGACGGCTCGGAGGAGGGCAATGGCATCCCGGTTGATGGTCTCTCCGACGGAGACTACCCGGCGACCAGGATGGGGCTGCTGGCGGGAGACGTCATCGTCGGCGCCGGCACGCCAGCCGCGGAGGAGGAGCGAGCCACCGTGATGGACATCGGAACGCTCGACGACCTCAACGCATTCAAGGAGACGCTTGAGCGTGGGGACGCTTTCTCGCTCGTTGTGATGAGGGATGAGGGACGCATGACGCTCGATGGCGCCCTCGATCCGGTGGGATACTACAACATCTTCAAACGCGAGGTCCCCACGGCCGCGGTCCGTGCGCACGTGTCGGGGAACCGCGTTCACATCGACCCGTCGGCGCTCGGCGCGTTCAGCGTGTACATCTACCCCGAGCTGTTCAATCTGGATGAGAAGATAACGGTGATGGTCGGTGAGGATGTGCTGTTTGACGCGACGGTCGAACCGGACCTTGCCTACACGCTGCGGGATTACCTCGAACGGCGTGACCGGAGCATGCTCTGCGCCGCGCGGCTCAGCTTCGATCTGGGGGGTAGGGGAGAGTAGGGGTGGCCTTCACATGGTGGGACGCGCAGCAGCGCCCGGCCATCCGGGTGCTGCCGCGCTACCCGCGGAGTTCGAGCACCGCGTCAGCGAGGTAGGAGTACTGCTCGATGCGGTTGTAGATCTGCGCTGAGATCCTCAGGATGCTCGCCGGTCCGTTCGGGCAGGCGAGCATCGGGACCTCGATCCCGTACTCGTTCCTGAGGGTCTCCTCGATCGGGTCGAATGCCAGCGCGGTCGTATCGAAATGATAGTCTCCGGACCCGAGCGGCACGCTCGCCAGCGTACCGATCATCGAGTCGGGACACGCGGGCTCGACACCGAGCTTCCCGCACAGCAGCCCCCGCGCCTCAAGTGCGAGCGCGCGATTGGCGGCCATCAGTTCTTCCCACCCGCCGGGCAGAAGCCCTCCCAGGAATCTCACGCAGTCCCCTACACAGAGATACGAGGTCAGGTCGCGCGTTCCAGTCCAGTCGAACTCAAGCCAGAATCGGGACCGGTCGGTCCGTGTCGAATTGGCGCCGTGGCTGATGGTCAGCGGGCGGATACCGCGCTGGAGGTCGCGTCTGACATAGAGGAGCGCCGCGCCCTTCGGGGCGCACAACCACTTGTGACAGTTGCCGGTGAAGTACGCCGGTCTGATCGTGCCGAGGTCGAGGGGGACCATCCCCGGCGCGTGGGCGCCGTCGACCATCGTGTCAATGCCATGCTCGGACAGCGTCCGGACGATGTCGGCGATCGGCATGACCATGCCGGTCAGACTCGTGATGTGATCGAAGAGGCCGAGCTTCGTCCGCGGCGTGATGTGCTCGGCTATCGCGCCGACGACCGACTCGGGCGAGTCGATCGGGAAGGGAAGATCGACGGCGACGACCCTGGCCCCCGCGCGCGCTGCGACGAAGTCGAGCGCGTTGCGGCAGGCGTTGTACTCGTGTGTTGTTGTGAGAAGCTCGTCGCCCGGCTCGAATGAAAGCGAACGGAGCACCGTGCTCACGCCGGTCGTCGCGTTGGGAACGAAAGCGATGTCCTCGGGCGCCGCTCCGACGAACGCGGCGAGCTCCGCGCGGGACTCATCGTATGGAGCTTCGACATCGCGGACGAGGAACTGAAGCGGCTGTCGCTCCATCCTCTCCCGCCACTCCGCCTGCTTCTCGAGCACGACCGTCGGACACGCGCCGAACGAGCCGTGATTGAGGAACGTGACTGATGGATCGAGCCCCCAGTGTCTTGCGTGCTCGCTGCCTCCCGGTCCCCGTCTGCGCATGTCCCGCCTCTCGCGTGAGCCCGCCGTTCTACTTCCCTGACAGCTCGGCCAGCCGGTCCTGCTTCTCCTGCCAGCCATCGGGGTCCCAGCGTGGCATTCCCGCCTGCTCGAGTTCCCCGAGCGCCTGGCGCATGAACTCGATCGCAGCCTCATCGTCGCCCTCGGCCAGCGCGGTCTCAGCGAGCTCCCAGCGGCTGAAGCCCATCCACTCGATCGCATCGAGATGACCGGCCTCCTGCATCGCGTCGGCCTGATCGAACACGCCCTGCAGCTCGGTCTTCGCCGCGGTGAGGTCGCCCATCAGCCGCTTGACATGGGCCACCGCGTAGTCGGCGATGAGCATCGAGAGCTGCTGTCCGGTCGCGTCGTGGTAGATTCTCGCCTGCTCGAGCGCTTCAAGACCTGCCTCGTACTCGCCTGCGTCGACATAATCCCAACCCATGTTGTTCCACAGCGGGCCAAGCCAGCCGGTGAGCTCGCCGGCCTCGGCCATGGCGATACCGTTGCGCGCCCACTCGAGCCGCTCCTCACGCGGCGCGACCAGCGCGTTCATGTGCGTGGCGTCGACGGCTCGTTCGTAGAGCCCGTTCGCCTCGCAGTAGTCGAACAGCTCTCTGAATGTCGCGACCGTCGCCGCGGAGTCCTTCGCCGTCCACTCGAACCGCCCGCGGACCCCGAGATAGCGTGACCATCCGAGTGGGTCATCGACGCTCGTGCGAGCGCGCGCCTGTTCGAGCCACGCCTCGCCGCCGTGACGGTCGCCGAGCTGGAGCATGGTCCTGGCTCGCATGGAGGCTGCCTCCGCGTAGGCGGTGTTGTCGCCGGCGGCGTCGGCATCGGCTGCGATGTCCTCGAACAGTACCCCCGCCTGTGCGTACTGTCTGCCGCTGAACACCTGATCCGCCTCGGCGAGACGATCGGCGAATCGGCTCTCGGGCTGTTCGTTCGAGCAACCGGCGAACGATGTACACAACGCCAGTGCCAGCAATGCATAGAGTAGGTGTGTTGCGAATCCTGTTCTCACAGTTCAATCTCCGTTCGTCCCGCGGTTACCGGGATTTGTCGTCGCCTCCACTCAGCGGCGGATGCGCCCGAGTCGGGAGTTCGTCAATGATCGGGAAGCTGCCGAGGTGCTTGGCAAAGGCCGCGCTCAGGAATGAGTCGACCCACCGGAACACGTCGTGACGTCTTACGATCTGCCGGAGACTCCTCATTCTGCTTCTGCGCTCGTCCTCCGGCATGGAGAGCGCCGTGTGCAGTGTCTCCGCGATGCCGACGACATCATGCGGGTTGACCAGGAGCACCGACTTGCCAAGCTCCGCGGCGGCCCCCGCGAACTCACTCAGCACGAGAACGCCGGACTCGTCGGTGTTCGCCGCGCAGTACTCCTTGGCGACGAGGTTCATCCCGTCCTTGAGGGGCGTCAGCAGTGCGATCTCAGCGGTTCGGTAGTATGCGATGAGCTCCGTCTGGCTGAGCGAGCGGTAGATGTAATGAACCGGAACCCAGCCTGTCCTCTGCGTGAATCTCCCATTGACCTCCCCGACAACGCGCTCGATCTCCGTCTTCAAGGCTTCGTATTCCGGGATGCCTCGTCGACTCGGCACGACGATCTGCACCAGCGAGACGCGATTCTGCCATTCGGGATGACGTTCGAGCAGACGGCCGAATGCATCGATCCTGTGCGGTACACCCTTGCTGTAGTCGAGACGGTCGACGCCGAGAATGAGCTGGCGGTCCGGCAGGTTCGCATGGATCTGCCAGGCGCACTCGGCTACCTCGTCGCTCTTCGCTCGCTCAGCGAAGTAGTCGAAGTCGATGCTGATCGGGAACGCGCCGATCCTGAGTGCGCGATGCTCCATTGTCAGCCCGCAGACGTGACCGCGGCCTGAGTAGCTGGCGTCCCCAAGGATGGCCCGGATGCATCGCACGAAGTTGCGCCGATCGCGCATGGTCTGAAATCCGACGAGATCGAATTCCGTGAGCGCAGCCAGAACCTGCGTTCTCCAGGGGAGACGCAGGAACATGTCGAGAGAGGGGAACGGGATGTGCAGGAAGAAACCTATCTTGCCTGAGAACCCGAGTTCGCGGAGGTATCTGGCCGTCAGCATCAGATGGTAGTCGTGGAGCCAGACGAACGCATCGTCTCCCGCCGCTCGCAGGATCACCTCTGCGAATCGTCTGTTCACCCGCTCGTACGTGTCCCAGTAGGACGGATCGAAGTTGCAGTGAGACTGCAGATCGTGGAACAGCGGCCAGATGATCTCATTCGAGAACCCGCGGTAGTGACGCTCGATCTCCTCGGCGCTCAGACCGACCGGGACGAGTGAGTATCCGATGTCTCCGGCGAGCGATGCGAGGGCTCCCTCGATATCACCGTCCTCGGATGTGCCCGGCCATCCGATCCACGTACCGCCGCGGTCGCGGAGCACGGGCGCGAGCGCCGTGACGAGGCCGCCCGAGCCTGGCTCCACATCCCATCCGTCCCGTCCTCGAGAGAGCACGACGGGGAGCCGGTTTGAGACGACCGTGATCTTCTTCTTACTGTCGTGAGCCATGGGTGGATCGCTCCTGTCCTGTCGCGTTCCTGCCGCGTTCCACATCGAGCCACCGTCTGATGAACCACCGGACGTCGGCTACATCCCTGAGCATGGCGTCTGCGCACGTCGGGGTTCCCGTCTCGCCCACGCGTATCGCGACGCCGCGTCCCTTGAGCGCGCGGAAGGCATCCTCGTCCGTCTCGTCATCGCCGACGTAGACGACCAGGTCGGCGTCCGAACAGCCGTCGAGGAGAGCGATAATGGCAGTGCCTTTGGTGATCTCCTCGAGTCTGAGTTCGACGCCCCCGAGAAACGGGCGGCACCTGAGCCCGATCTCCGTTGAGTTCTCCGACCAGAGCCTGCAGATCGACTTCTCGGCGGCCAGTGCCTCTGCTGCCGGTACACCGCGGGTGTGCAGGGCGACGCTCGCCGGCTTGCGCTCCACGCGCTCCGGCGGCGCAAGGCTGAGGGCCTCACGCTCCGCCTGGATGAGCCGGGCGCGCTGGGCCGCGGAGGGGAGGAGCGTGAACCAGCGGCCGTCCGGGTAGCGGAACTCGGTCCCCTGGCTTCCCGCCACCGGTATCCCGAGGTCGCCGAGGAGTCCGAGGATCTGGCGGATCGGGCGCCCCGTCAGGATGGCCAGCTGTGTCTCCGTCTCGTCCCGGATCGCACACAGCGTCTCCCGGATGCCGTCAAGCGGGAACGCCTCCCGGCGGTTGACGACGAACGGGGCGAGCGTTCCGTCGTAGTCGAGTATGAGCATCCTGCCGCGCGCATGGCTGACGCGGTCCCAGAGACCGGCGAGTTCGGAGACGTGTGGAGTGTCGGCCGCCGGGTCGCTCATGTGAGCTCGATCCGATCCTTCATTCCCGATGTGAGCGCTACCATGGCTGTCAGATACTCGCGGAGGTGCCGCGTCAGAAGGAAGTTCTCACGAACGAACTCACGGGCTTTCAGCCCCATTCTCTCGAGTCGGTCAGGTCGCTGGAGGAGGTAGCACATTCTGAGCGCGGCGCCCTCCGGCGTCGAGACAAGAAATCCCGTGTGATGATCGATGACCTGGAGCCGTATGCCGCCGACATTACCACCGATGACCGGTGTGCCCTTCCAGAGAGCCTCCGTGACAGTCAGGCCGAATCCCTCTCTCTTCGATTTCTGGAGAACGACATCGGCTGCGCGCTGGAGGGCATTGATCTCCCTGTGCGCGTCCGGCGGAAGGAGGAGAATGTGAATGTCCGGATCGCCGTTGGCGGCCGCCTCGACGGCATCAAGCACCGCGGCGCCCTCCGGATCGTCCGTGGCGGTACCGCCGGCCAGCACAAGCTGCAGGTCGGGGCACTGTCGCCGAGCGATGCGGTACGCCTCGATCACTCCGACAGGGTCCTTGAACCAGTCGAAGCGGGATACCTGAACGGCGAGGCGCCGCGTACGATCGATACCGTAACGCTCGCAGACCTCGTCGATCTCGCCGGTCGGAAGATCCACGTTCTTGTCGCTGAGCGGGTCGATGCTCGGCGGGATGACGTACTGCCAGTGCGGGAGCCGCTGCGTGAAATCCGGCAGAGAGAACACGCTTGCTTCGTAGTTCTGCACATGCTCTCTGAGGTGCTTCCAGACCGGTCGGTGAGGACGGCTCGCGTCGATGTGACAGCGCCAGATCCAGGGGCCCTTGCGTTTCGGGATGAGGCTCAACAGGGGGGCCGGTTGAGGATCGTGGATGAACACGAGGTCGGCCGACGAGAGCGTGTCTCCGAGCCTTGAAGCGTTCTTCCGGTTCACTGCGGCGTAGTGCTCGTACTGTGATGCCGATATGTTGACGGGATTGCCCTGCAGCGCGTTGTGGAACGACTTGGTGACCTCGAAGAAGTCCTCGTCGCCGGCAATGACCTCCCACGACGCATCGATGCCAAGCTCTCGCTTGAGCGGAATCAGCTTGGCGAGGATCTCAGCGACGCCGCCGCCGACCTTCGTGGAGTTGACGTGCACGACGCGCAGGCCTTCGAGCGGAGCGGCCAGCTGTCTGAGCTGGTCGACAACGTCCTCACCGGCGACTTCGGCGTATCGTGAGAGCGACGCGGTCATGGTGTCACCTTTCATTGCTATCGCCCGATCGTCTCGCGGAGCGCCGACTCGATCTCCGCTCGGAGCTCCACGAGGCTCCTGAAGAAGGGATCCACCTTCGCCAGCCTCTTGGCGGCCGGGCCGTGATCGCTCGGGAGGCCCGTGAGCCACGCGCGAAAGTCATCGACAGCCTCCGGGGTACGCCGCCTCGCATCCACGAAGTGATAGAAGATGCTGCCGGCCGACATGTTCGACACGGCGTCGGCCAGAAGAGACGGATCCGTCAGAGCATGGCCCGTATCGAAGACCACGATCTGAGACCGCATGAACCGGAACTGCGAGTTGTGAGACGTCCAGGGCAGCACTTCGCTCCGGTCGAGTTCCTCATCCACGATGTCCAGAAGCTCCTGCCGGAGTCCTTCGATGTCCTGGAAGTCAACCGGATCGAGCACGCCAAGCCGCTCTGCAAGCGGCTGATTGTGAAGCGCGTCGAACACCCAGATAGCGAAGTCATTGTTGTAACGCGGGTCGTCGAAGACGGGCCGCAGTAGCGTGCCCCAGAAGTGGTAGTATATGCAAGCGGCGTCGACCGTCCCCAGACGGTCTCGGAGTTCCTTGAGGTTCTGAGCTCGCTCGCCGGTGGCGAGTGCGGCGAGCGCACAGTCTTTGACCTGGAAGGTCAGCGCGTCGTCTCCGGCTTGCCGGGAACGGGGCGGTGCGCTTCGACGTTCGCGGCGGGGCATCGGGACTCCTTCCTGACTCGCAGTGCTGTCGACGCTTCCGAAACAGAACACGCCCCGGCGCATGACGTCTGGTGACCGGGGCTTCCTAGACAACGATCCATGCTCAGCGTCAACGTCGTTTCCGAGGCTTAGATCTCACTCCGCATTATGGGTGTTCAGACGTTCCGTGTCAAGACACGGCGCCCGCGGGTGAGAAGGAGCGCACGAATGGATGTCCTGCGGTACAGATCCGAACTCCTCACGTGGTACGACGCGAACAAGCGCGACATGCCGTGGCGGAGGACGCGTGACCCGTACGCGATACTCGTCTCGGAGGTGATGCTCCAGCAGACGCAGGTCTCGCGCGTCGAGGCGTACTGGACTCGGTTTCTCGAGCGCTTCCCGACGGTGGAAGCTCTGGCCGCTGCAGCCGAGGACGACGTCTGCTCGGTCTGGTCGGGGCTCGGGTACTACCACCGCGCCCGGAATCTCAGGAAGGCGGCCGAGGCGATCGCCAGGAGTGGAGGAGACGTTCCCGGGACCGCCGAGCTCCTGAGGGAGCTCCCCGGGATCGGCGCCTACACGGCAGCGGCCGTGGCGAGCATCGCATTCGGCGAGGCTGTGCCCGTACTCGATGCGAACGTGGTTCGTGTTCTCGCCCGTCTTCTCGCCGAGTCGGAGGTAGTGACGCGCGCTCCTGTGCGCCGTCGCCTCGAGGCCGCCGCTGTGGAGCTGCTCGACCCTGAGCGTTCCGGCGATTTCAACCAGGCGATGATGGAGCTCGGCGCGGTCGTGTGTTCGCCTGCGTCTCCCGACTGCGGCCGATGTCCCGTCGGCGTGCACTGTCTCGCCCGATCCACCGGCAACCCCGGGGAGTTCCCCGTGACCCGCGGCGCGGCCCGGACCAAGGAGATGTACGAGACCGCGGCGCTCGTCGTCAGGCGCGGACGTGTTCTCCTCACGAGCGACCCCGACGAGCGAGGATGGTGGCCGGGTCTGTGGAGGCTCCCGCGCGTCGTGTCCGGGGCCGGGAGCGAGGGCGCGGCATCTCGTGAGACGAAGCTCCATACGCTGCTTCTCGACGACTTCGGGCTGACCTGCGATGCGTTGGTCCCGGTGACGACGACGGCGTACGGGGTTACGACCAACCGGGTGACACTCGACGTGGTGAGCTGTTCGTCGCCTCGCGGGGCGCTTCGGCGCGCACGATCGATCCGGTGGTTCACGGTCGGGGAGGCCCTGTCTCTTGGGGTTCCGGCCGCGGACAGGCGCATTCTGGAATTGCACGGCCCATCGCTCACAGGACAGTAGGTTCGCGTGATGGCCGGATGGCCGTCTCCGGCGCCCCCGCCGTGTTGTCAAACCCCGTGACATCCGCTGGAACAACGCACCGAACACGAGGGAGCCGCGCGAAGACCCGGGCTGCATGGCCCGGGCCTTCGCGCTTCACTTCCTCCCTCGTCCGGTATAGCATTGAGGAGTTGAGAATCCACGAGGGTAGCGCGCCGCGCCGGCCCGAGCGCATGTTCACACCGCACCACGGAGATGGATATGACTTTTCAGGAGAAGCTCGCCGACCTGCTTTCGAAGCGTCAGAACGTGCTCGCCAACATCCCCCGCGAGCGGATGATCCGCGAGGCTCTCGCCAATGGCGAGGCGATCGCCAGCGCGTGCGGCGCGCTCGCTACGTGGACGCCGCCCGAGTCGACCGGCCGGAGCCCGAAGGACACCTACATCGTCAAGCGTCCCGAGAGCCAGGATACGATCGACTGGAACAGCCCGAACAACATCCCGCTCGAGCCGAGCACGTTCGACATGCTGCTCGAGGACTCGCTCGCGACGCTCGGTGAGGTCGAGAAGGTCTACGTGACCGATCGAGTCGTGGGCGCCGATGCTGACTACGCGCTTCCGGTCCATACGATCGGCGACTTCGCGCTCGCCGCGCTCTTCACCGACAACATGTTCCGGCCGTGGTCGGATGCGATCGCGGAGAAGACGTGCTTCAGTGACCGACATTTCACGCTCATCGCGCTCCCGTATCACAAGCTCGACCCGGCGAGGTACGAGGGGCGACTCCGCGTCGACCCGAGGGTCAAGGGCACCTCGACCATGGCGGTCGCCATCGACCTCGACCGCAGGCTGGGCGTCGTCTACGGCTCGGCATACTGTGGAAGCGTCAAGAAGCTCATCTTCACCGTGATGAACTACATCCTGCCCGGCGAGGGCATCCTGCCGATTCACTGCAGCGCGAACGAAGGCCCCGACGGCGAGAGCGCGCTGCTCCTGGGGCTCTCGGGAACCGGCAAGACGACGCTCTCGGCTGACGTCACCCGCGCGCTTCTCGGTGATGACGAGCACGGATGGAACGACAACGGCATCGCCAACTTCGAGAACGGGTGCTACGCCAAGCTGATCGATCTGGACCCGGAGAAGGAGCCCGAGATCACGAGCGCCTGCTTCCACAGGGACGAGGTCGAGAAGCACGGGTCGATCATCGAGAACGCGCTGATGTACCCGTGGGGCGAGTTCGACCTGTTTGACTCCCGTCTGACGCCGAACTCCCGCGGCTCGTACCCGCTCCGTTACCTCGAGAACATCAAGGAGTCATCAACCGCCGGTCATCCGAAGACCATCCTGTTCCTCACGGCCGACGCCAACGGCGTCATCCCGCCGGTCTCGCGCCTGACGCGTGAGCAGGCGATGCTCTGGTTCCTCATGGGGTACACGAGCAAGCTGGCCGGCACCGAGACCGGAGTCACCGAGCCGGTGAGTACGTTCTCCCGGTTCTTCGGCGAGCCGTTCATGCCTCGCAACCCGGACGTCTATGCGAAGATGCTCGGCGAGCGGATGGAGAAGCACGGTTCGACCGTCTACCTCATCAACACGGGATGGAGCGGCGGACCGTATGGCGTCGGATCGCGCATCAACCTGCCGACCACCCGGCGGATGGTCAACGCGGCTCTCTCGGGCGAGCTGAAGGACGTTGAGTACAAGACCGATCCCATCTTCAAGGTCGCGGTCCCGCAGAACTGTCCCGGCATCGATGACGTATCCATTCTCGATCCGGTCAACACGTGGGATGACAAGGACGCGTTCGCCGAGCGTGCGAGGAAGCTCGCAGACGACTTCGCGTCGCACTATGACAAGGCCTACGGTGACAAGGGGATCGATCCCGCCGTCGCCTCGGAGTGTCCGGGCAAGTAGCCGCACCAGCGACAGGGAGGATTTGCTTGACGTCTGAGATCCTCACGGTCCTCATCGTGCTCGCCGCGACCATCACGCTCTTCATCACTGAGCGGATACGCGTCGACGTCATCGCCATCATGGTGATGCTCGCGCTCGCGTGGCTCCGCCTTCTCACGCCTGCCGAGGCGTTCTCCGGTCTGGCGAGCAACGCCGTCGTGGCCGTTGCCGCGGTGATGATCATGGGACACGGGATCGAGCGCTCCGGCGTGACACGGCGGATCGCCCGTTTCATCATGCGGGCGGCCGGGGAGAGCGAGCGGCGACTAGTCGGTGTCGTCTCGGCCGTTGTTGGTCTTCTCTCGGGGTTCATGCAGAATGTCGGCGCGGCCGTGCTGTTCCTCCCGGCCGTGCTCCGCATCTCTCGCCGTCAGCGGATACCGGCGGCGCGGCTTCTCATGCCGATGGGGTTCGCGGCGATCCTGGGCGGCACCATCACGATGATCGGCTCAGGCCCGCTCATCATCCTCAATGATCTCCTTCGGCGCGGCGGCGAGGAAGGGTTCGGACTCTTCAGCGTGACGCCGGTCGGCCTCGTGCTTCTCGCCGCCGGCGTGGTCTACTTTCTGATCCTCGGGCCGCGCGTCCTCCCGTCGGGTCGCAGTGACGAGCGCGTGAGCAGCCCGGAGCAGGAGCTCATCGAGGCCTGGGAGCTGCCTTCGACGATCTACGAGTCCACGGTGCCGTCGGGGAGTGCGATCATCGGGCGGTCGCGGGAAGAGCTCGATGTCTGGAGTCAGTACGGTGTGAACATCCTTGCATTGGAGGAGAAGGGCGACATCGAGTATGCCCCCTGGCGGCATACACGGCTCGCGGCCGGCCAGAGGCTTGCATTGCTCGGGCGGCCGGATGATGTCGAACGGTTCTGCAGTGACCACGGTCTTGAGTGTGAGCTGGAGTGCCGGGACTTCGGCGAGATGGACCCCGGCGGCGACGCGGGATTCGCGGAGGTCATCATCCCACCGAGATCGCCGATGGCGGGCAGGACGCTGCGCGACATTGCGCTCAGAAAGAACTACCACGTCGAACCGATCATGCTGCTGCGCGGCGATGTGGAGCAGCGGACCGACTTCTCCGATGTCCGCCTGAAGCCGGGTGATGCGCTTATCGTGCATGGACCCTGGCGTATGATCGATGCCATGGGCGACCGACGGCACTTCCTGCTCTCGTCGAACGTCGATGTCGACGTGGAGCGGCGGCACCGTCCGGCGGTCGCTGCAGCGTGCTTCGCAGGGGCGCTCGTGCTGGCGTTCCTCGGTTTCCAGCTCTCACACGCTCTTCTCACAGGTGCGCTCGCCATGGTGTTGCTGGGTGTTCTGCGAGTCGATGAGGCCTACCGCGCCGTGGACTGGCGAACGGTTCTTCTGCTGGCCGGACTCATCCCACTCGGTCTTGCCATGGAGAAGACGGGCGCGGCCGAGTACGTCGCAGGACTCATCATGCACATCATGGAGGGAAGCGGCGTGTTCCTCGTCATGCTCGCGGTCGCCGCACTCGCTACCGTGTTCACGCTCTTCATGTCAAACGTAGCGGCGACGGTTGTCCTCGTCCCGCTTGTGATGATCCTGGGGCGGGAGGCGGGGATCAGTCCGAGAGCGCTCGCGCTGCTTGTGGCGGTATCCGCCTCGAACTCCTTCGTACTTCCGACGCACCAGGTCAACGCTCTTCTGATGGCTCCGGGCGGCTATCGGAATGCTGACTATCTTCGCGCGGGCGGCGTCATGACGCTCGTGTTCCTCGTCGTCGCGACCGCGCTCGTGATGATCATCTTCACGTAGGGGAGGCTCCATGCTCATCAAACACTTCTTCGTCGAGAAGATCGCGCACAGCTCGTACCTGATCGCCGGGAACCACGCCTGCGTCGTGGTCGACCCCGAGCGCAGCGTCGAGCCGTACCTGAAGGCCGCGGCCGCGCTCGACGTCCGTATCACACACATTCTCGAGACGCATCTCCACGCTGACTTCGTCTCAGGGCACATGGACCTGGCGGAGGCGACGGGGGCCGCGATCTACGCGCCGAGGTCGGCCAAGTGCGCCTTCGAGCACACGCCGGTGCGGGAGGGCGACTCTTTTGAGATCGAGCATATGCGATTCGATGTGCTCGAGACACCCGGCCATACCCCCGAGCACGTCAGCTACGTGGTCACCGACACGGTCCGAGGCAGCAAGCCCGCTTGTGTGCTCACCGGGGATACGCTCTTCGTCGGCGATGTCGGCAGGCCGGACCTGTTCCCCGGCCGCGCGGAGGAGCTCGCCGACAGGCTCTTCGACAGTCTGCACGGCAAGCTCCTCAAGCTGCCGGACTTCTGCGAGGTGCTCCCGGCGCACGGCGCGGGTTCGCTCTGCGGCCGGGCCATGGCGTCGAAGTGGCGGAGCACCATCGGATACGAGAAGCGCTACAACCAGGCGCTTCGGATCAAAGACAGAAAGAGATTCGTCCGCTCGCTCACGGAGGATATGCCACCGGCGCCGGACCACTTCGCGCGCCTGAGTGCCGTCAACGCCGAGGGCCCGACGCTCGTGCGGAAGCTCGGCGGTGCGCGAGCGCTGCTGCCGGCGGAGTTCGAGGAGCGTGCCCGCGCCAGGCGGATGAGCGTGGTGGACGTGAGATCGTATGACGCGTACGGCGGCCAGCATCTGGAGAACTCCATCAGTCTCCCGCTCGCGGGGAACTTCCCGACATTCGCAGGTTGGGTTCTGCCGCCCGAGCACCGGTTGCTCCTCGTGGCGGAGAACAGGGACCAGGTGCTCGAGGCCACGACATGGCTCCGTCGCGTCGGTCTGGACCGCATCGACGCGTTTCTCGAGGGCGGCGTGTTCGCCTGGTCGAGAGAGGGGCAGCCGACCGCGCATGCCGGGCTCCTTTCGCCGGACGATCTGCACGAGATGGTCACCGGTGAGGAGCTCTTCGAGTTTCTCGACGTCAGGGCGCCGGAGGAGTACACGTCGTCGCATGTTCAGGGTTCTCGAAACATCCAGACCGCGGATCTGCGCGAGCGGCCGCGCGACCTTGATCCAACGCTGCCGACCGTCGTTATGTGCAGCTCGGGCAATCGGTCGAGCACGGCGGCGAGCCTGCTGGAACGGCACGGGTTTACGAACATCCTCAACGCCGCCGGCGGGTATGCCGGATACAAGGCCGCCGGGCACAGCGACGCCTGCGCCGTCTGCGCGCTTCCGCACGGTCCGCGGCTGGTGGAGGAAGGGCGGGGATAGCGAGACGCCGTATCCGCGACAGGCTCCTCGATACTGCGGCGAGGAGAGACAGGAGGAGAGACTATGGACATGTGGACGATGCCGCGCTGGTCACCCTATCTCGTCGGAGCCGGGATCGGCGTTCTGAGCTGGCTGGCGTTCCTGCTCTCGAACAAGCCGATTGGCTGTTCGACGGCGTTCGCGAGGACGAGCGGGATGATCGAACGGGTGTTCCGCGGGAGCGCGGTCGAGCAGAAGGAGTACTACCGGAAGTTCCCGATCGAGATCGACTGGCAGTGGATGCTCGTGGTCGGTGTCGTCCTCGGGGCGTTCCTCTCGGCGGCGCTTTCGGGCTCGCTCCGACTGGAGTGGGTGCCCGCCCGGTTCGAATCCGCGTTCGGGCACGCGCCGCTCCTTCGATGGATCATCGCCATCATCGGTGGATTCCTGATGGGATTCGGCTCGCGTTGGGCGGGCGGCTGCACCAGCGGGCACGGCATCAGCGGCGCACTTCAGATGGCTGTGTCGAGCTGGGTAGCGGCCATCTCGTTCTTCATCGGCGGCATCGTGGTGGCGATGCTCATCTTCCGCGTGATCGCGGGTTAGGGGGGAGCATGCTCAAGGGACTTCATGCGAGAAGACCGGCGCAGCTCCTCATCGGTCTCCTCCTCGGCGTCGCCTTCGGGTTCCTGCTTCAGCGCGGAGGCGCCACGCGTTACGATGTCATCATCGGGCAGCTGATGCTCGAGGACTTCACGGTCGTGAAGATCATGCTCTCGGCCGTGGTCGTTGGGACGCTCGGTGTTCATCTCATGAAGAGCCTGGGTCTCGCCGAGCTGCACCCGAAGCCGGGCTCGGTCGGTACGTCGCTCATCGGCGGTCTGATATTCGGCGCCGGGTTCGCGACGCTGGGATACTGCCCCGGGACGATCGCGGGTGCGGTCGGGCAGGGATCGATGGATGCCCTGCTCGGGGGAGTGGTGGGGATCCTCATCGGGTCCGGTGTGCTCGCGGCCGTCTATCCACGGCTCGCGCGCGGGATCATGACGGTCGGCGACTTCAAGGATGTGACGCTGCCCGGGGTGTTCAAGGTGAACGAGTGGGTGGTCGTGCTTCCGGCAGTGCTTCTGATCGTGTCTCTTCTCTGGTGGCTTGAATCGGCGGGCCTTTGATCCTGCGAGGCATCGGGTGGCTCCGTCGCTCGCACGATGTGGACGCACCCGGCAGATGGAGGGAACTCGTATGCACAGACTCCTGGTACGTATGGTCGCACTCTCAGCGTTGGTGTTCCTGTTCGCGGGCTGCAGCAGCAGCTCAAGCGGCCCCGACGAGGACGGACCGG
>Ga0180433_10000751_pt1 | contig 55170 bp, 57 predicted proteins | sample SS_ome_8_FD_132980 | JGI IMG/M metagenome (GOLD analysis project Ga0180433, IMG submission 132980) | Hypersaline lake sediment archaeal communities from the Salton Sea, California, USA - SS_1_D_1 metaG | ecosystem: Environmental > Aquatic > Non-marine Saline and Alkaline > Hypersaline >...
ACAACACGCTTTAATACTTGATCATATACTTCTTCAACAACAACTGCACGAGAGCATGCTGAACATTTTTGACCAGAGAATCCGAAAGCAGAAGCAACGATTGATTGAGCTGCTAATTCAAGATCTGCTTCTTTATCGACTACGATTGTGTCTTTTCCACCCATTTCTGCGATGACACGTTTTAACCAAATTTGACCTGGGTGTACTTTCGCTGCACGCTCATAAATACGAACTCCTACTTCACGAGAACCAGTGAAGGAGATAAAGCGTGTACGTGGATGATCCACTAAGTAGTCCCCAACTTCTGCTCCGCTACCTGGAATATAGTTGACAACTCCTTTTGGAAGGCCTGCTTCTTCTAATACTTCCACAAATTTTGCTGCCACGACAGGTGTTAAAGAAGCTGGTTTTAATAAAACAGTATTACCCGTTACTAATGCCGCAACCGTCGTACCTGCCATAATCGCAAAGGCGAAGTTCCATGGTGGAATCACAACGCCAACACCAAGTGGAATATAGTGATAGCGGTTATATTCACCAGGACGGCTGTTTACTTTAACACCATCTTTTATTTCTAACATTTGACGTCCATAATATTCCATGAAGTCAATCGCTTCAGCTGTATCGGCATCTGCTTCCTTCCATGGCTTTCCTGCTTCTTTGACAAGTAAAGCAGAAAATTCATGCTTGCGACGACGAACGATAGCCGCTGCACGGAATAAAATGTCCGCACGAACTTCTGGTTTAACTTTGCTCCAAGTTTTAAATGTTTCATCTGCTACTTGCATCGCTTTTTCCGCTAATTCTTTATTCGCTTTGGAAACGCGTCCAATAATTTCTTCTTTAACCGCTGGGTTAAAGGATACGATTTTTTCTTCCGTTGTAATACGCTCTCCACCAATAATCAGTGGATAATCTTCTCCTAAGTAAGATTCAACCTTTTTTAATCCTTCTTCAAAGGCTTTCTTATTTTCTTCAACAGAAAAATCTGTAAATGGTTCGTGTTTGTAAGGAATCATCTTTACCCCTCCTATTATTTGTCTCACTTTTTAATATGCAATATTTGTGCCAAAAATAAATATTAAAAATATCGAGAGTTTTTTGTAAACAGTGTATAATGAGTGTATACAAATATGTAAATTACACTTTACACATTTACAATTTTGTAAATACTCTCGATACAGGTGATGAACATGATGTATCATGACATTATTTTGAAATCGCTTTCTATTCCTATAGATGGTGCAATAGATATTCGAAGGTTAAAATTAGTGCCAATAGATTTTTATTTATCTGACTTAAATAATTTATCAGAAGGTCAAGATATAGGATTAGTTGATGAACATGGTAATGTCACAAGTTGGGTTCCGTATATCAAAATAGTAGATGTTTTATTTAATCAATGGAAAATTTTATCCTCTTTTTATGAAACCTTATTAAAAGCTGTTGATGATGCGATTACAGTTGTTGATGGAAAAGGAACCATTATATCATGGAATCCGAAGGCAGAAGAGTTATATCAAAGCAGTCGTCATGAAAGTGTTGGGAAACACATTACAAGCTTGTTTAAAGAAGAATCCCTTGTATTAATGTCTGCACTAAAGGATGGTAAATCCGTTGTTAGACAATATAACCAACCTCGTCCAGATGTACATGTCCTCATCAATACGCAACCAGTTTTTTTAAAAGAAGAGGTTGTCGGGGCTATTTCAGTTGAACGAGACATTAGTGATATTGTTAAGTTAAATGAAGAGCTCTCATCTACTAGTGCCTATATTCAACATTTAGAAAGCCAAATGGATTCAGATGAAAAGCTAGATCCATTTCATAAAATTAAAGGAAGAAGTCCAGCATTAATGAATGCGATTCATCTGGCCAAAAAAGTTGCTCAAACAGATGCTTCAGTTTTAATAACTGGAGAAAGTGGAGTAGGAAAAGAATTATTTTCTCAAGCTATTCATCAAGCAAGTGAAAGAAAAAATAGCCCTTTTGTTGCCATAAACTGTGGGGCAATACCTACTGCCCTTTTTGAAAGTGAATTGTTCGGATATGAAAAAGGTGCTTTTACGGGTGCTGTCAAAGAAGGGAAAAAAGGGAAAATCGATGCAGCAAAGGGTGGAACGTTATTTTTAGATGAAATCGGTGAAATGCCGCTTGATTTACAAGTTAAACTATTACGAGTTCTACAAGAAAAGAAATTTTATCGAGTTGGTGGTACAAAACCGATTCCTATTGATGTACGGATTATTGCAGCAACGAATCGTGATCTAGAAAAAATGGTATCAGAAGGTACATTTCGCCAAGACTTATATTACCGATTAAATGTTGTTTCGATTCATATTCCTCCTTTAAAAGAGAGAATTGAAGATATTCCAGAATTAATTCAACTTTATTTAAATGAATTTTCCATTAAATATAAAAAGCCAATACCGAATATCGATCCTGAAGTTATGTATCTTTTTATGGAGTATCAATGGGATGGTAATATACGTCAGCTAAGAAATACAATTGAAAGGATTATGATCCTTGCAGATGAAGATACGATTACACCAAAGCATTTACCAATTCAATTTCAACAACAAACTGTAACCACTTTAAATCCATATCCAATGAATAATGAAGAAACCATCAGCATGTCCCAAACATCAGAAAAAGATAGAATTCAATATGCCCTCCAAAAAACATATGGAAACAAATCTGCTGCTGCCAAGCTTTTAGGTATGTCAAGAATGACACTTTATAATAAAATCAAAAAATATGGTTTGTGAGATGGTGGAGATGGGGCCTGGCCCCATCCCGTCATTAAAACTTGCGAATACGGAAATTATCACGGAGCAATGCCCAATTTTGTGGGAATGGATAGCCTAGTACCCAATAGCTAATTCCTTTTAAGCTGTATTCCTTAACTGTGTTAAATTTTGCTTGGGCACTTCTTGCATCTTCAAACCATACTTCGTGCTCTCGTCCATTTTCATCTTGATAACGGAAATATGGTGACTGTGTTGTTTGGTCAAATTGTATAGTCGCTCCATATTGAATCGCTCTTCGTAATGCTTCTTGCATATCAAACGTTTCTGCTTCCTGTCCTTTAACATGTGGCAATAACCAGTCGCGAGCATATACTTGAAATCCCATCATGATTTTGTTACGCGGTATAACAGATACAGCATAATTAAGAACACGTTTAATTTGATTTAGAGGAGAAATTGCTTGTGGTGGTCCTTTTCGATAGCCCCATTCATAAGTCATTAAGATGACAAAATCAGCTATTCTTCCATGTGCAGCATAATCGTGTGCTTCATATAATAAACCTTGTTGTGTAGAACTATACTTTGGAGCAAGAGCTGTAGAAACAAAATACCCTTCTTGGTGCATCCTATCTACCGCCCGTTCAAGAAATTCGTTATATCTTTCTCTATCTTGTGGATAAACATTTTCAAAATCAATATTTAAACCTAAATATCCTTTCTCTCTCATAATGGTTATTGTATTGTCTAATAAAGCATCTTGTAGTTTAATATTTGAAAGAATTTTTTGTGCTAGTCGTGAACCGGGATCACGATAAGTAAAATTTGTTATACACATCATTGGTACTACTTGTTTTGTTAAAGCAGCTTTTATACTAGGTTCGTCATTAATGGCTTCTAAGCCCCCATCCTCCTTTATAATATAAGCAAATGGACAGGCATAAGTTAAGAACTCTCCCCTTTTTTGAATAATGTTTGCCCCATTTTCCCCCATATGAATCGTATATCCATTGACATCAATCACAGGTTTTGAAAAAGGTATGACAAGCCTAGATCCAACATAAATTAGGTTAGGGTTTTGGAGTTGATTTATATCCACGATTTCTTCTATAGTTGTACCAAACCTTTGTGCAATATTAAACAATGTATCTCCAGATTGAACAATATATATCCGTGGTGGAATAATTAACGTTGTATTTGGATAAATAAGTGAAGGATTACTAATTTGATTTCTTTGAATAATAGATTCAATTGGGACTCCATATAGAGACGATATTTGCCATAATGTTTCACCATAACGAACGGTATGTTGTATTTCTTGTGAAGGAATGACTAATGATTGCCCAACAACTAAACGATTCGGATCTAATAAATTATTTGTGGTAACAATATTTGAGATTGACACCCTATATAATGAAGCAATTTGCCACAACGTTTCTCCACTATTTACAACATGAATTATCATATGGCACCTCCTTAGCAATTCTTTGCCATATGATAAATTTATTCACTGTATAAATGAAAATACTTCAAATAAAATAAAAATGAGAATTTAAAATAAAAAAGTATGATAAAGAATGCGCATATCTAGGAGAGCAGTGAAATCCGCATAGAAATTTGGAAATCAAACTATATAATCCTCCCTTGTTTTGTCTATTTATTTTTTCTAAAAAAACAAAGAAGGGACTGTCTCATAAGAGTCTGACCCCACATATCTAAACCAATATATAGTTATTCAACACTTAATTAGTAGCTATATATTGGGGCGTGGGGTCTGATCCTTTAGTATTGAGATAGTCCCTTCTTAAATTATATATTGTATTAAATTTGATACATAATTAAATAGCAAATGCTAAAAATAGATTGAACAATATCTATTAATTACTAAACTATCTAAACAACTCAAATTTTCATAATTCCACCTGTGCTAGCAGATGTTACGAGTTTGGAATAGCGAGCTAGGTAACCTGTTTTCACTTTTGGCTCAAAGCCTTTCCAGTTAGCTTTTCTTCTTTCCCACTCTTTTTCATCGACAATGACATCCATCGTTCTTTTTTCAATATCGATGACGATATGGTCTCCATCTTGTACAAATGCTAACGGACCACCTTCGGCTGCTTCTGGTGAAGCATGACCAATAGAAATTCCGCGTGAAGCTCCTGAAAATCTTCCGTCTGTTATAAGAGCCACTTTTGTTCCAAGTCCCATTCCTACAATTTGTGATGTTGGAGCAAGCATTTCAGGCATACCTGGTCCACCTTTTGGTCCTTCATAACGAATAACTACTACATGGCCTTCTTTTACTTTGCCGCTTGCAATCCCTTTTAATGCTTCGTCTTGTGAGTCAAATACAATCGCTGGACCTTCATGGCGAGTAATACCTGACTGAACCCCACCGGTTTTTATGATTGCCCCATCTGGTGCAAGGTTTCCAAATAAAACAGCTAATCCACCGGTTTTTGAATGCGGATTATCAATTGGTCTAATAACGTTGTGATCTTTCACTTCACATCCTGTAATGTTTTCACCTAATGTCTTACCTGTCACTGTCATTGTATCTAGATGGAGTGCACCTTCTTTTTTTGTCAATTCATTTAAAACGGCTGAAACTCCCCCAGCTTCATGTAAATCTTCAATATGTACATCAGAGGCTGGAGCTAGCTTAGAAAGATGAGGTACACGCTTTGCCACTTCATTAATTCGCTCTAATGGATAGTCAATTTCTGCTTCATTCGCAATCGCAAGTGTATGCAGGACAGTATTTGTAGATCCCCCTAATGCCATATCAAGCGCAAAAGCATTATCAATAGCTTTTTCTGTAACAATATCACGTGGTTTTAAGTCCATTTCGATTAGCTTCATTAATTGTTTAGCTGCCCTTTTTACAAGCTCTTTTCGTTCAGGTGAAACAGCTAAAATTGTTCCGTTACCAGGTAATGCAATTCCTAAAGCTTCCGCCAAACAGTTCATAGAGTTTGCAGTAAACATTCCAGAGCAAGATCCACATGTTGGACATCCATATTGCTCGAGTTCTTGTAACCCTTTTTCATCAATTTTACCAGATTGGTAGGCACCGACCCCTTCAAAAACAGATGAAAGAGAAATTTTTCGACCATCACTTGTTCGTCCTGCTGCCATTGGTCCGCCACTTACAAAAATAGTTGGAATGTTAATTCGCATTGCTGCCATCATCATTCCTGGTGTAATTTTATCGCAGTTTGGAATACATACCATACCATCGAACCAATGTGCTGAAACAACTGTTTCAACAGAATCCGCAATAATTTCACGGCTTGGTAAAGAATATCTCATTCCAATATGCCCCATGGCAATTCCGTCGTCGACACCAATGGTATTAAATTCAAATGGAACGCCACCAGCTTCACGAATTGCTTCTTTAACAAGTTTTCCGAACTCCTGTAAATGTACGTGTCCTGGAATGATGTCCACATATGAGTTTACAACAGCAATAAAAGGTTTATCAAAATCTTCATCTTTCACGCCCGTCGCTCGAAGTAGGCTTCGATGTGGTGCACGGTCAAATCCTTTTTTGATCATATTACTTCGTAGTTCCTTCAAGATGAATCCCTCCACTTTCGTATACTTCCAAATATTCTGTGAATTTAATATTTTTATATTATACTATCATTTTTCGGTAAACGAAATGATTTTGTTAAAATTTGATATATTTTTTTGATAAAAAGGTTTATAGGTTATATTTCTTCATTTTTTTGTATAATACGGACCGACTAATACCTAATAACTTGGATGCTTTTGATTTATTTCCGACTGCTTCTTGTAGGGCTTGTTCAATAGCTTTTTTTTCAGCTTGTTCAATCAATGTTTGATTCTCTTTCACTTCTACACCTAATTGATTCGTACTTTTCATATTTATTTTTTTTCGTATATATTCTGGCAAGTCTTCAAGCTGAATTTTTCCGTGTTCAGCAAATATCATGCTTCTTTCAAGGACGTTTCTAAGCTCGCGAATATTACCAGGCCAATCATATTGAACCATGATTTCTTTTACAGCTGGTGACATGCCAAAAACACTCGTTCCATTTTCTTCATTTATTTCGGGCAAAAACGATTCACATAATAGTAAAATATCATCTTTACGGATTCGTAATGGCGGTATCTCAAAAGAAATAACATTTAGACGATAGTATAAATCTTCACGAAAAGCTCCTTTCTCCACCATTTCTTCTAACGGTTGATGAGATGCAGCAATGATTCGAACGTCAACTGAAATACGCTCATTTCCACCAACTCTATAAAATTCTTTCTCTTGCAAAGCTCGAAGTAATTTTGCTTGTAGGGATAAAGACATATCTCCTACTTCATCTAAAAATAATGTTCCACCATTGGCTAACTCAAATTTTCCAATTTTTCCTTTATGATTTGCCCCGGTAAACGCACCTCCTTCATAACCAAAAAACTCTGATTCTAATAAATGTTCAGGAATGGCAGCACAATTGATTGATACAAATGGTCCTTCTTTTCGTAAACTCATACTATGAATAGCATGGGCTAGTAATTCTTTTCCTGTTCCACTTTCACCTCTAATTAATATTGTTGATTTTCCTTTTGCTGCTTTTCTAGCACTTTTTAATAATTTGTTCATTTTTTCGTTTTTCGTTTTAATTTGGTCTACTGAAAATTTCGCTGAAAGAGACTTCGCGTGTTTTCTACTTTCTTTTTGCTTATGTATGTCAAGTTTTTTAATTTGGTTTAAAACCTCATGTAATTGACGGTAAAAAACTTTACCGATCACTCCGATGATCTTATCCCCTTCATATACAGGAATACGATGGACTATATATTTAATTCCCTTTACTTCTTGAAAATCGCTGAATTCAGCTATTCCAGTTTGTAACACATTCGTTAACTGAAGCTCTGGGAGAATATCTTGGATATTTTTATTTTTAATTAAGTGCTTATCTAACTCAAATAGATCAACAATAGGCTGATTAAAAAATGTAACTTCACCACATTCATTAATCATGATAATACCATCGTAGGCATGATCTATAACTGTTTCTAATAAACGTTTTAGATGCTTAACAGACTCTAATTCTTCCGCCATTTCTTCAACTTCTGTTATATGTTGAAAAAGAGCGATAACACCTGTTTTCCCATTTGTCATATTATAGGATGTTTTTCTAACGATGGATTGTCCGTTATAAAATTTCATTTTAATAGGCTTATGATTTTCTGCTGGAAGGTCAATAATCGAATCAAGAGGTTGATTTATTACTTCATCTAATTTCTTATTTATCATTTGACATAGTACTTCATTTACATAAGTGATTCTATTTATATTATCTGTCATTAAAACACCAAATGTTGAGTGGTCTAATACAGTTTTTAATTGCTCTTTTAATAATTCCGTGTCATTTAATAAAGCATTAACAAAATCTGTTTTTGTCATTAGACCAACAACGTAACCTTCTTCATCGACAACAACTCCTGTACCTACTTTGGATTTTTTGACAAGTAGGCGAAGCTGCTCATCTGATATATGTAAAGGAAGAACGACCACTTCTTTTTTAATATATGGAGTGATTTTTGCTTTTAATGGCTTTTCATCAAGTAGCATTCGATATAAGGAGCTACGAGTAAAAACACCTTTCAATCTTTTTTCGTGATCCAATACAGGCACGGTATTCCATTTTTGCCTATACATAAAGTGAATCGCTTCCTTTAAAGTACTATTAATAGATAAACATTCAAAAACTGGTGTCATGATTTCTTTTAGTTCAATCATGTTTTGTTAATCACCCCTTTCTATATTTTTTGTTTTTGATTTTGGATGTTGTATTTCCTTCTTTTTTTTACAAAATTGAGGGCCAGGCCCCAAAAAGGGATTGAAATTCCCTTTTGGGGCCTGGCCCCTCTCTTAAGTCAGCAACTTTATATGTTCATCTCTTAGCTTTCTTTTTAAGATTTTTCCGGCACCGCTTTTTGGTAGTTCATCAGTAAATTCAACGATTTTAGGTGCTTTGTAATGGGCGATTTTATTTTTGACAAATGAAATGATGTCTTCTTCGTTAACACTTTGACCTTCTTTTAATACGATAACAGCTTTCACTACTTCGCCCCATGTTTCATCAGGTACTCCGATTACTGCACACTCTAAAACAACTGGGTGTTCATAGATGACTTGTTCGACTTCAGTTGTATACACATTTTCGCCACCAGTAATAATCATGTCTTTTTTTCGATCGACAATATAATAATAGTTATCTTCATCTTTATATCCTAAATCTCCTGTATAATACCAGCCATCACGGAGAGCATTTCTCGTTTCTTCAGGTAAATTCCAGTAACCTTTCATAATGTTTGGACCTTTTGCAATAAACTCTCCCACTTCACCTGGTGGTAGCTCCTTCCCCTCAGGATCAACGACTTTCATTTCAACCTCCTGAACAGCTTTACCACAGGATGTTAAACGCTTTAATTGTTTTTCAGTACCACTAAGAATATGATCTTTTCCTTTTAAGACGGTCAAAATTGGTGCGGCTTCGGTCATTCCATAGGCCTGAATAAATTCTGCATTCTCAATTTTTTTCATTGCCTTTTTTAAGACCTCTACAGACATTGGAGAAGCTCCGTATAATACTTTTCTCACACTACTTACATCATAATGATCAAATTCAGGTACATTTATTAGCATGTTAATCATCGTAGGGACAAGTAAAATAGAAGTAACCTTTGCTTGTTGTACGACTTCAAGAACTCCTTTAGGATTAAACATACGAAGGTGTGCATGTGTTCCACCAATTAACGTTATCGCAAACGTAGAAGCTTGGTCAGCTAAATGGAACATAGGGGCTGCATGTAGATAAATTTCATCTTCATCATATTTAAGGTTAGCAAGGACATGATAGGCATTTTGTACAAGATTTTTATGGGTTAACATCACACCTTTGGATCGTCCAGTTGTACCACCTGTATAAAATAATCCTGCAACATCTTCTTCATGAACATTTTCTACCGACAGTTCTATATATGTTTGTTTTTCTAAAAGTTCTTCATATTGGATAATGGTTGAGTCATTTACATTTGAGGCTCCATCATTTAAGCTTTCTGCTAAAATAATATGCTCTAGGTGTGGGACTTTCCGTTTTAATTGTGGAATCATTGGGAGAAATTCGTGATGAATAAATAATGTTTTAACTCCAGCATCATTTAAGATAAAAGCAACTTCTTCAATATTTAATCGTACATTAATTGGAACAACAATAGCTCCTAGTGCTGTTATACCATACATGATTTCTAAATAGCGATAATTATTGAGCATTAATAATCCTACTCGGTCACCTTTTTTCACATGTAATTCTTTTATCGAAGCTTTAAGCTTTGCTGTTCTCTCATAAAATTGTCTGTAAGTATACGTTTCGTCCCCATCAATAATCGCTATTTTATTTGGAAATGTACGAGAAGCATACAGTAAACCATTTGTTAAAATCATCCTATTCCCCCATTCTTTTAATTTTTAAAATATTCAGTAAAAAATAGTTATAGTACAATCATTTTATGTGTACCAACCGCCATTCACATGGATTACTTGTCCATTAATATAATTTGACAAAGGTGAAGCTAAAAAAAGAATACTTTGGGCTGCCTCTTCGACTGTTCCCGCTCTTTTTTGTGGAATTGATTGTTCAAACATTTGTCTTACTTTTTCAGGTATACCGATAGCAATCCCATTAATGGATTCTCCTTTTTCCTTCGCTTGTGTTAAACGTGTATCAATCATTCCAAAAGCAACTGCATTACAGTTTACTTGAAATTGAGCCCATTCTCTTGCCACCGTTTTAGTTAAACCAATTAAACCGGCCTTTGCAGAAGAATAATTGGCTTGGCCAATATTTCCCATGACACCTGCAACAGATGTTACATTAATAATCTTTCGGTATTGCTCTCTCCCTTCTTTGACGTCTTCTTTACCCTTATCTCTTATATATGGGGCTGCTTCACGTATAAGCCGAAAAGGAGCTATTAAATGAATATCAAGCATAGCTTGAAACTGTTTATCGCTCATTTTGTGTATCATTCCATCCCATGTATATCCTGCATTATTAACGAGGATGTCAATTTTTCCAAAATGATCAATTGTCTTGGAAATTAATTTTTTTGGAAAATCCGGATTCGTTATATCACCTTCTACATGAATGGCATCACCCCCATTACGATTTATTGATTGAGTTACTTCAAAAGCAGGCTCTTCATCTTTATCGGATACTACAACGCATGCCCCGTTTTCTGATAGTAGCTCTGCTAGCCTTTTTCCTACACCTCTTCCAGAGCCTGTAATAATAGCTACTTGATTTTCCAATAGCATACTTTGTCCTCCCTACTTTATTGATATGATAATTCCAGCTCTTTTTTTACTTCAAATATCCCTTTTAATTTCATATCATCTTGTTCATTTTTAACCATCACTTCCCCAACTAAAAAGTTCTCACCATTCCTTTCAATTTCATCCACAATTTTTCCATAAATGGATAATCTCTCACCTGGAAAGGTCATGTTTGTGAATCGTACGTCAAATTTACGTAAGTTTTTTCGAGGGAACCATTTTGCTATCGCTTCTCCGGCAAACCCCATAACTAACATTCCATGAGCGATTGTATCTGGTAACCCTGCTTTTTTGGCTACTGGATAGACTGTATGAATTGGATTAAAGTCCCCTGATGCCCCAGCATATTTGACTAACTGTGAATGGGTAATTTTAGACTTTTGAATGACTTGTAAATCCATCTCTCTCACCTCTTTTGGCTACTGTTTTTCAATAACGACAGATTGTGCAACAAGTACGGTTTGACCATCTTTGTTTTTATAATTCGTTTGTAATGTGATAAAGTTCATCTCTTTTTTGTTTTCGGCGTTAATAACTGTGGTTCGCCCTGTTATTTCATCCCCTGCACAAATATCACCAAAATATTCATATTTCTGTTCACCGTGAAGCACCTTTAAGGGATTTAAATTTAGTAATTGAATTAATTGATCAAAATCTGCTCCAGCCCACATTTCAATCACTGTTGGAAATGTTGGAGGAATAGGGATATCACGAAATCCTGCTTTTTTTGCTGCTTCAATGTCATAATAAATAGGGTTATCATCTCCGATTGCTTTAGCAAACTCTCGTATTTTCCCTCTTTCAATCGTGAAGGTAAATTCTTCAAATGTCATTCCGATTTTCTCCTTTACCTCAATCATTAATACTTCCCCCTAGAGTCCTAAATTTTTAGCAATGATCGTCTTCATAATTTCATTTGATCCAGCATAAATAGCTGAAACAGGTACATCTCGGTAACGCCTTGCAATTGGATATTCCTCCATATATCCGTATCCACCATGTAGCTGCATACATTGAGATGCGACGCGTTTTGCCATTTCTGTTAGCCACCATTTTCCCATTGAAACTTGTGTGACAATATCCTTTCCTTGTATGTGTTTAATGATTAAATCATCTAAAAACTTACGACCAATTTCAATTTCTGTGGCCATTTCAGCGATTTTAAATTGCGTATTTTGAAATTGGCTCACTTTTTTGCCAAAGGCTTTTCTTTCTTTCACATAATCAATTGTCATTTTAAGCATTTCTTCTGCAGAGGCGAGAGCAGAAATGCAAACAATAAGACGTTCCTGTTGTAATTTTTCCATTAAATAGTAAAAACCTTTACCTTCTTCACCCAATAAGTTTTGAATAGGTACTTTTGCATCTTCAAAAATTAATTCAGCTGTATCTTGTGCATGTAAGCCAACTTTATTTAATTTATTTCCACGCTTAAAGCCTGGTGTATTTCGTTCGACGACTAAAAGACTTATTCCTTTATGGGCAGGATCAGCATTTTGGTCTGTTTTACAGGCAATAACGATTAAATCAGCATGAATTCCATTGGTAATAAAGGTTTTTTCACCATTTACAATATAGTAATCTCCATCTTTTATTGCTGTTGTTTTGATATTAGCTAAATCTGAGCCTGCATCTGGCTCAGTCATAGCAATAGCAGTAATCGTTTTACCGCTTACACAATCAGGAAGCCACTTTTTCTTTTGTTCTTCTGTACCATAGGAATCAATATAAGGTGTAACGATATCATTATGAAGACCAATACCGATTAAGCTCGTTCCTACCCGTTCTAATTCTTCATTGATAATGACGGAATAAATAAAGTCCGCTTGAAAGCCACCATATTTTTCATCAACCCAAGGACATAAAAATCCATTATCCCCCATCTTATCCCAAAATGAGCGTGGAATCATTCGTTCGTTTTCCCATTTTTCATAATAAGGTTTTGCTTCTTTGTCTAAAAATTTTTTTAAGCTCAATTGAAAAATTTGATGTTCTTCTTTCATATATGGATGGGTCATATGAACACCCCTATTATTTATTTACCATACATCGTTACAATAGCCGCTCCACCGAGCCCGAGATTATGCTGTAATGCTATTTTTGCCCCTTCTACCTGTCTAGCCCCTGCTTGGTTTCTTAATTGCCAAATAAGCTCAGTACATTGAGCTAATCCTGTTGCACCTAATGGATGTCCTTTTGACATTAGTCCACCAGAAGGGTTAATTACCACTTTTCCACCATAAGTATTATCACCATCATTAATGAATTTTTCAGATTCACCTTCTGGACATAGTTCAAGTCCCTCATAAGAAATAATTTCATTTGGTGTAAAGCAATCATGTAACTCAACAACATCAACATCTTCAGGACCAATTCCAGCCTTTTCGTAAACAGCCATTGCAGCACGATGGGTCATATCTTTTCCAACTAAATTAATAGGGTCGTCAAATGACTTTTTTGTATCTGTTGCCATTTCCTGAGCATAAATAGTAATTGCATCGTGAATACCATGTTTTTTGATAAAGCCTTCACTTGCAACAACAACGGCAGCAGCTCCGCAAGATGGTGGACAGGCACATAAACGAGTTAAATAGTTAGGATATACAATTGGTGCATGTTTAACTTCATCTAATGTTAAAGGTTTGTTAAAGATGGCATAAGGATTATAAACAGCATGACTTCTCGTTTTGACAGCTACTTTGTAAAAAATATCAGGATTTACACCATATTTTTCAATGTATGCATTTCCAGCTGCACCAAATGTTCGTAACGCAATTGGTGCATCCGGTGCATCAGGAGCGATTTCTTTTAGCTTTTGATCAAACTCATCTAACGGTGATGTCCGATCATTCCATATGGAACCAATCGCTCCTTTTTTCATTTCTTCAAAGCCAAATGCAAGTGCACAATCTACAACTCCAGATTCAACTGCTTGACGTGCTAAAAACAAGGCAGTAGAACCTGATGAACAATTATTGTTTACATTAATGATTGGAATTCCAGTCATTCCAACCTTATATAAGGCTGTTTGACCACAAGTACTATCACCATAAACATAGCTTGCATAGGCTTGTTCAATATTTTTAATTTCAATTCCAGCATCATTTAGCGCTTCCTGAATGGCTTTTTTAGCCATTATTTCATAAGGATCATTTTGACTAGGCTTTTGAAATTTAACCATACCAACTCCAATGATTTTGGCTTTTGAATTCACCCTTATTCTCCTTTCGTACATAAAAATTTATATGTTAATCTCCTCTTGTCCGAAAACACCTTTTTCCTTTAATTGTTCGATTTCTTCATTTGAATAACCCAATTCATATAAAACGTCCATTGTATGTTCTCCTACATGACTTCCATTATGTTTATACTGTGGGGAAGCTGTTGAAAATTTAATTGGACACCCTATTTGTTTTTGACTTTTTCCATTTTCCTTTGGTACTTCTACAATCATATCACGTGCTTTAATTAGAGGATGTTCACTAGCTTCCTTGTAAGTTAAAACAGGTTCTACACATGCTTCTATTTCATCAAAGATTTCGCGCCATTCCTTAAATGTTTTAGTTTGAAACATTTCTTTTAGTTCTTGTTTAAAAAGTATAATATCTTCTCTCTTTTCACTCATGGCAAGCTCTATTAAATCCGGTCTTCCAATTCCTTCACATAACGCTTTACGGAATGGAAGTTCTATGCTTCCAATCGAAAAATAACGTCCATCCTTTGTTTCATAATAATCATAGAAAGTACCACCATTTAATAACATCGTCTCAGGTGAAACATCCTCACCTGTCATTAAAGTTTGAGACCCATAAATCGCATTTAAAGCAAAAGCGCAATCGGTCATACTAATATCAATGTATTGGCCTTCCCCTGTTTTTTCTCGATGATAAACTGCGGTTAAAATTGCAATAATAGCATGAAGACTCCCTGCAGCTACATCGGCTATTTGAATACCTGCTACGACAGGTTTCTCACCATTTCTTCGCAAATTATGAGCTATACCTGATAAAGATAAAAAATTGTTATCATGGCCCGGTCGATTATTATAGGGGCCTGTTTGACCAAATCCTGTAATCGAACAATAGATAATTCTAGGATTTATTGCTTTCAAAGTTTCATAGCCAACACCAAGTCGATCCATCACTCCAGGTCTAAATTGTTCGACAATAATATCATATGTATGGACTAATCTTTTCACAATTTCTACTGCTTCACTTTTTTTTAAATCAAGAGTTATAGAACGTTTAGATCTATTTAAATAACTATGTGCGGCAGATTTTCCATCTTCAAAAGGAGGAGAATTACGAAGTAGATCGGGCCTTGTTGGTGACTCTACACGAAGTACATCTGCTCCTAAATCCGCAAGCATTAATGTGGCATATGGACCTGGTAATAGAGTTGAAAAATCTAAAACTTTTAATGTATTTAATAGTGTCATGATTACCCCTCTTTCAGAAATAATGTCACATTTAAATCTACCTTTCTATCAAGTTTTCAATAACTCCTTTCCTATTCATAAAAAAAGTTTTGCAATTTGTGTGCCAATTGAAAATAAAGGAAAATAATGGTCTTTAACTATAATTTTGTTTAAAATATGAACACTTTTGATCTTTTCCTGTCTTTTTTACATACACTTATAAAATATTGATAAAAAAAGACTGCCCTATAATATATAGTGAGACAAAATAAGACTCACTTTGGACAGTCACAAATTTATATTTATTTATAAAAATACATTAATCATCTCCATCAAATAAATCTCCTAAACCGCCTAGAATACTTCCCTCTCCAACACTTCCACCTCTTTGAGGTGCAGCTGCAAAGATGCGGTCTGCTAATCGACTAAATGGTAATGATTGAACCCAAACGACTCCTGGCCCTCTTACGGTTGCAAAAAATAACCCTTCTCCTCCAAAAAAAGCTGTTTTAATTTTTCCTACATATTCGATGTTGTAATCTACTTCTTTCGTCATTGCAACTAAACAGCCAGTATCAATTTTCAATTTTTCACCTGGTGCAAGCTCTTTTTTATAAATCGTTCCGCCAGCGTGTAAAAAAGCTAATCCGTCACCCTCAAGCTTTTGCATAATAAATCCTTCTCCACCAAAAAACCCGGTACCAAGTTTCTTTTGAAAATCCACACCTACAGAAACGCCTTTAGCAGCAGCTAAAAAAGAATCCTTTTGACAAATTACTTTTCCACCTAGCTCACTTAAATCAACAGGAATAATTTTTCCGGGGTATGGGGCCGCAAATGAAACCTTCTTTTTACCACTTCCTTTATTCGTAAAAACCGTCATAAACAAACTTTCACCTGTTAGGAGTCGCTTTCCAGCTCCCACTAGCTTTCCGAAAAATCCTTTACTTACTGAACCATCACCAAAAATGGTCTCCATATCAATATCTTCATCCATCATCATTAAAGCTCCAGCTTCAGCAATTGTACTTTCCCCTGGATCTAGTTCAATTTCAACAAATTGCATATCATCTCCATAAAGGTGAAAATCAATTTCATGTGCGTTCACGTACAACACCTCTTTTTTATAGACTTCAATTTTATCATACTATATTTTGGTAATGCGTAATACACAGTTAAAAAATATAAATAAAAAAGATGACGACCAATGTGGTCATCATCTTTCACAATTCATTGTCAATTAAGAAATTTTTTGAACGTTAGCAGCTTGAGGTCCTCGATTACCTTCAACAACTTCAAAAGAAACCGATTGACCTTCTTCAAGTGTCTTAAATCCGTTGCTTTGGATTGCTGTATAATGAACAAAAATGTCTTCTCCACCGTCCATTTCAATGAATCCAAAACCTTTTTCTGAATTAAACCATTTTACCTTACCTGTTTTCATTAAATATGTTCCTCCTAAAAATGTAAATATAACCAATTATGTATTGCATGAATAAAAGAAAAAGTCGTGACTACAGGCTATGTAGGATCAATGTTTGCCTACACTTCCTTGAAGTCACGACTTACATAAATCCTTATATCACGTACATAACGGTTAAACTTATCTTAACAGATGATTAGGCGAATGTCAAATAATCATTGGAAATTTTTATTTAGTTTACATAATGATATTATCTTTAACCTTTTGAATGACCCTGCTGTCTTTTATTCGTTTAACGGCTTCACGAATTCGTTCTACTGGTTGTACAAGTGCGATTCTTACGTAGCCCTCCCCATGTTTTCCAAAAGCGATTCCTGGTGTCATAATTACTCCAGCCTCATCCATAAGTTGATAAACAAAATCTGTAGATTTAATACCCTTTGGAATTTTTGCCCATACAAACATCGTAGCTTTTGGTTTTGATACGTTCCAACCGATTTCATTTAATCCAGACACTAATATATCTCGCCTTTCTTCGTACACTTTTTTATTTTCTATCAGAAAATCATCACCATTTAAAAGAGCTACAGTTGCTGCATGTTGTACTGGTGCAAAAACACCATAATCTAAATTGGATTTGAGCTTTCTAAAATAAGAAATGATGTCTTTATTACCAATCACATATCCAACACGACTACCCGCCATGTTAAAACTTTTCGATAAAGAGTTACATTCGATTCCAATATCTTTGGACCCTTCTACACTTAAAAAGCTAACCGCATTTTCACCATCAAATACAAGTTCAGAGTAGGCAAAATCATGTACAACCATGATTTGATATTTTTTTGCAAATTCAACAACTTGCTTAAAAAAGTCCCTTGGTGCTAGAGCTGGGACTGGATTTCCAGGGAAGTTTAAAATCATCATTTTGGCCTTTTGAGCAATATGTGTAGGAATCGCTGTTAAATCCGGTAAAAATTGATTCTCTTCTAGTAATGGCATAGGATAAATCGTTGCTCCAGCTATTTTAATTGCTGCATCATATGCTGTATATCCTGGATCTGGGAGAAGAACGATATCACCTTCATCTACAAAAGCTAGAGGTAGATGCATCAAAGCATCTTGAGAGCCCATCGTTTGAAGAACTTCCGTGTTTGGATCAACTTTTACCTGATATTTGCGTTCATAAAAGGAAGATACAGCTTCGTTAAATGTTGGAAATCCGGTTAATGTATATTGAAAGGCATATGGTTGTTGTATCCCTTCAATAATGGCCTGTTGAATGAAAGCAGGTGGTGGTTGGTCAGGGCTTCCAATGCTTAAATCAATCATATTTTTTCCTTCTTCTAATTTCTTTTGTTTATACGAAGCTAATTCACTAAATATTAATTGCTCAAAACGTTGAAGTCTTTTCGATTGAAACACCAGTTGTCCCTCCATTAATTCTTCATTACATTCGTTCAAATTGTTCTAGTTTTCTTAAAGCATCTAACGTTAAGATTGCTATCCATTTTTTTCTTTGCGCTTCCCAAACCTTTAAATGAGACGGCCACTCCCAAGTTGGCTCAATAAATCCTTTTTCTTCTAATTCTCCAATAATAAACCTTAAATGATTATCGACCCATTTTGGTTGAATACCAAATGAATAGGAAGAAGGATTTTCGATAAAATCTAACGGTTTTGGAACATATTCGTTCCATTTTGTTTGATCATAACATATGACTGATTGAGCAGCGGTTGTTAAAGTTTTTTTTATTTTTTCTGATAAACCTTTTGGTAGTAATCGATAAAGACGAATATAACAATTGATTTCATGTGGTGAATCATAAGATTTTAAATCAATTAGTTTCTTAAAAGCAATTTGAATTAGTTCATCAACATTAAGTTTTTTTAAGAATAATTTGTATTTGTATAAATAACCGATAATTTCTGATGAAGGATTGCCCCAATGATGATCAATAATGGTCATTCTTTTTTCTAAATCGAAATTCCACCATGGTGCATGGGGATAGTTGTTTACATCAGCTGAAACTGAAAACCAACCTTTTCTCTTTTCAACGTAAGTACTTTCAAAGTATTCGATACCTTTTTGGATGGTGTTCAACAAAATATCTGTTTTTTTTAGTTTAATAAGATGTTGGAAAGCAACAGTTGTTGCAAGAGGAGATGAATCAGGTAATAGAAAATCAGGCTCTAATCCGTTTCCAAACCCTCCATCTTTATTTTGATAGTTTGTTAATTCTTGTAAAACTTTAACATAATCACCTTTTTCAAAAAAATAATCGAAAAGTGCTTGTTCGAGTGGTCTACCGTATTCAAATATAGCATCACGTGCATTTTGAAAAGCCTTTTGTGACAGCTTATTCACCGGATTCTCCTTTCAATTATTTTTATAGAATTATACCAGTAATTTTCAATATTCAAAATCGAAATGTGCTAGCTTTTCACATTTATGTGCTAATTTTCTTAAAGTTTGTGCCACTTCCCATAATAAATGTGTCACTTTTCATCGAAAATGTGCAAAATACTCTATATATTGTAAATTAAAATAAAAAAACACAACCTTCTCAGAAGGCTGTGCTATGAAGTCATCCGTTCATGGGGTGATGTTTAAAGCGCATAGAATTAAGAGGCTCTTAATTTCGACAATACATTAATTCCAAATAATAGAATGCTTAATGTTGTTACCGAACCTCCTACAGCAACTGCAGGAAGAAAAGCCTCATATCCATGGACATAAAAGGAAAGACCAATCATCATTAGTGGTAAACCTAAATTGTGTAACCAAAAATGTGCTTTCGCTAAACCTGTATCAGCTGTCTCAGGAAAGAAATGATAAATAAAGCCTGCTAATGTGAGTGCAGTCCACCCTAATAAATTAATGTGAACATGAACACCTGTTAATGTAAAGTCATGTGTGATGGACATAAATAAACCAATACAAACCCCAATCATAAAGTAAACAACAGAAATTTTAATTAACCTAATCCCCAAATATCTCCCTCCCTTCCATCAATAAATATATTAAGAAGTTATACAAATTAGACCATTTAATCACATGTGTTAAAAAAACATCATAAAACATATAGATAAAAAGAATATTAGAGTAGGGGTGTAAAATATGGCACGAGAAATTTGGGGTGTAGATTCAGCTGCTAGGGTAACGGAGTCGCTTTACCAATGTGTCGTTGAAAATTATGGTGTACCAAAATATTGGGGGCGATATCTATCTACTGTTCCTAATGTTTCTGATGGATTAGATGCTCAAGAAATAAGATTTTTACGGCAAAAAGGAATTAAAATATTACCTATTTATAATGATTACACATCAGCTGTTGGTTACGATAAAGGTAAAGTGGCTGCAAGAAATGCCATATTTCATGCAAAAAGATTAAAGGCTCCTAAAGGGACATTTTTATTTGGGAATACCGAAAAGTTCTTCCAAATTGATGAAGCTTGGATTCGTGGGTGGGTTGATACAATGTATACGAGCAATTATCGACCAGGTATTTATGGTGATCCAAGTACAGCTGTTTTTAACGAAGCCTATTGTACAGCAGTGTCTAATAATGAAAGAGTTTCAGAACAACTTGTTATTTGGTCACAGGAACCAACACCTGGTGTTACCAAAAAGGGGAATGCGCCGTCCTATAAACCAATAGTCCCTCCATGTATTGCCAATGTATGGGCATGGCAATATGGTGAAAATGCTCCGGATTGTCCAATCGATACCAATTTAATGGACAGGAGACTTTTCGAAAATATTTGGGGATAATTAAGGGACTGTCTCAATACTAAAGGATCAGACCTCACAACCCAACATATAGCTACTAATTAAGTGGTGAATGACTATATATGGGTTTAGATATGAGGGGTCAGACCCTTATGAGACAGTCCCTTTACATATTTATTACTTTATCTTAATTCAATGATAATTCTAATTGTTGAATAATGTTCGTTAGTCGTTTTGTTTCAATTTGTAATTCTTCTTTTTTTAATTTTTTTGAAAAATCAATAGGTTCACCAAATATAATTTGGACTTTTTCCCCTCTTAAGATTCCTTTTAAATTGGTTGGACCTTTATATGCAGCTGGTACAATAGGTACCTTCGCTAGATTGGCGATTGTAACGGCTCCCCTTTTTAACGGTACATCTTCTTCTGTTCTTGTTCCTGATGGAAAAATGCCAATAATCTTTCCTTCTTTTAATCGATTAACTGGAATTTTAATCGTATTTGGCCCAGGATTTGAACGATTTACTGGAAATGCGTTTAAGGACGTTAAAAATTTTTTTGTCCAAATCGTTTCAAATAACTCTTTTTTGGCCATAAAATGAATTTGCTTTGGATACAAAGAGACCCCTAATGCCACAACATCTACCCAACCTTTATGAGAGCATGTTACAATAAATGGTTCATTTGGAATATAATGATGATTTAAAATATCCATACGATTACGATAGGTAAGAATCGATTTTGCTAAATTTGCTAACACATTATAAATCATAAAGTACTCCTTATTACTTTTTTTACTAAATTATATCACTAACTTTTATGACTAGGTACTATTTATATAAAATAAAAAAATGGGGCTGTCCGATAAGTCCTTAAAATAAAGAGCGAGGAGAAAAAACACTCGTTTTTTGAAATACTTACAGGATATATAATGGAGATAGGTTGATTGAAATGAAGGTGGCGGCGACTCCTGCGGGAACAGCACGAGCCGAAGACCCCGCAGACGAGCTACCGAGTCGAGGAGGCTGAGGCCGTGCCCGCGGAAAGCGCCTGCCACCGAAATAAAATCAACAGAATTTAGTTACAAAGAAAGGGGCTGACTTTTTGGACAGCCCCATGTCAATTATATAGTTGGACCACCGGCAACATAAAGGACTTGACCATTGACAAAGGAGGATTCCTCTAATGCGAAGAATAATACTGCATTTGCAATATCTTCTGGCTGACCGATTCGACCTACAGGGATTGAAGATGAAAGTTGCTTTTCAAACTCTTCAAAAGTAACTCCAATTCGTCTGGCCGTTTCTTTTGTCATGTTGGTTTCAATAAATCCAGGTGCAACGGAATTTGTAGTGATACCAAATTTACCTAATTCAATCGCGAGTGTTTTCGTAAAGCCTTGAATTCCTGCTTTAGCAGTTGCATAATTTGCTTGACCACGGTTTCCTAGTGCTGATGTTGAAGAGATATTAATAATTCTTCCATACTTGTTTTCAACCATATATTTTTGTATCGCTTTTGTACAGTTAAATGTCCCTTTTAAATGGACATCCATAACCAAATTCCAATCATCCTCTGTCATTTTAAATAACAGGTTATCACGTAAAATTCCTGCATTGTTAACTAAAATATCAATTTTTCCGAACGTGTTAATAGCCTTTTGTACAGCTTCATCCACTTCTTGTTTGTTAGAAACGTCGGCCTTTAAGGCTATTGCTTCATATCCTTTATCTCGAAAGGTTTGGGCGGCTTCTTTGACACCTTCTTCATGAATGTCCAATAAACAAAGTTTAGCACCTTCTTCAGCTAATGAAAGGGCAATGCTTTTACCAAGACCTCTGCTCGCACCTGTTACAAAAGCAACCCTTTCCTGCAGTCTTTTCATGGGCGAAATCTCCCTTCAAATAATCAATCTTCACTAAACTATATGGACAATTTAAAAGAGTTTTACACTTGATTAATATTCAACTTTTAATGTAATCTTTCCGAAATTTTTTCCTTCCTTCATATAAAGCTGTGCATCTATTGCTTCTTCAAGTGTAAAAGTACGATCAATTACTGGATGAAGGGAGTGTTCTTCATAAAAAGAAAGCATTTGTTGAAAATCTCTTGGACTACCCATTGTCGTCCCTCGAATATCCATATTTTTAAAGAAAACGCGTGGCATCACGATTTCTGGTACTGGTCCGTTAGTAGCACCAAATGTTACAATACGCCCCCCTGGAGCTGTTAAATAAATTAAATCGTTAAAACTAGGACCACCAACACCATCAATAATTAAATCTGCCAACCCCATTAATTTTTTAAGCTCTTTTGCCCATTTTTCTTTTTTATAGTTTATTCCACCTTTTGCTCCAAGCTTTTTCGCCCGTTCAATTTTTTCTTCACTACTTGAAGTAACATATACATTGGCACCTACTGCATTTGCCATTTGTAATAAATAAAGTGCGACACCACTTCCAATACCAGGGATTAATACCGTATCTCCTTTTTTGACTTCCCCTCTAGTAAATAAAGCTCGGTAAGCGGTTACACCTGCAAGCGGCAAAGCAGCAGCCTCTTCCCATGATAAATGTTTTGGCTTTTTAAATACATTTTCTTCTGGCACGATTACATACTCAGCATATGTGCCATCTGTTGGCATCCCAAGGATGTGGAAATCATCATTACAATATTGATCCTCATCTCCCCAATTGAGACTTGGATTAATGACAACCTCTTCTCCGATTTGTACATTTTCTACATTTTCTCCGATTTCTACTACTTCCCCAGCACCATCTGCTCCTAAGATAGAAGGAAGATTCATCCCTGGATATAAACCGTATGTAATGAACAAATCACGCCTGTTTAAGGCTGCATATTTTAATTTAATTAATACTTCTTTTTCTTTAGGTTTTGGTGTGTCGACTTTTTCAATTTGTAATTTTTCAGGTCCACCAACTTCTTTTAAAATAACTGCCTTCATTTTTATGACACCTCCATACGATAAATCATATTTACTTTTCTTCAAAAAGGACTTATATTCCTTCTTATAAAAAAAGACTTTATGAAGGTGTGAAATATATTAATAAGTCAGAAAGATAAGAGAATCAGTTGAATGTTTCTTGTAATATTTTTTTATGAATCCATATAGCAGCTTGAGAACCTTCCCCCATGGCAATCGTCACTTGTTCAGAGTGAGCAACTACATCTCCAGCAGCCCAAACATTTTCAACGTTTGTTTGTTTTGTTCTAGAATCGACTAAAATATGACCGTTTTCAAGTAGTTCTACTCCAATTTGTTTGGCCAGCTCTGAATGAACTTTATTTCCACCAAATGCAATAAAACCACGATCTCCATGCAATATTTGACCATTTTTCAACTGAACCCCAGTAAAGATACGCTCATTTTCAATTAAAATATTGTTTATCTCTTCCTTTATATACTGAATCCCTTTGGCTTGAAGCTTGTTTTTTAAATCAGTATCGATATCTTCTCCATTATGATTAATGTATGTAATTTCATTGGTCCAATAATTCAATGTAATAGAAAGATTAGCACCTGTTTTACCTGAGCCAAGAATGATGACTTTTTTGTTTAACACTTCATATCCGTCACAATCTGGACAAACATAAACCGTTAATCCTAGGCAAGGCATTATATTTTTTAACTCCATTGGAATATGATCGCTAATGCCTGTAGCTAATAATATTTTTCCTGTTTGAAATTGCTTTTGATGATTTGTTGTTAAAATAAATAAGTTGTTCTTTTTCTCTATTTGAACAACACGGGTATTTAAAAATTTTACTCCATATTGTAAAGCTTGATTTTTCCCTAAATCTCTTAGCTTTTCACCGCTAATACCATTCGGCCAGCCTAGTATGTTATGGTAGCTCCTACAAATGTTAGACCTACCATTACCAGAGTCAATGACTAATATTTGATGCTGATATCTCCCAAGCTGAATGGCAGCTTGAAGTCCAGCAATTCCTCCACCGACGATTATACAATCATACATATAAAAACTCCTTTAACCCTTTAAAAATGGGGTAACTTTTTGAATCATGCCGCTTACTTTTTCTTTATTTTCAATATAAACCTGTTTTGCCTCATTACTTTCAGTTTGTAAGGCATATATTTCAAAGTCGGCCTCAACCTTTTTCATAGAAGCCAGTAATAATTGTTTTTCTTTTGGCGGTGGCACTTCAAGTTTATCGTCATATAAATCAACAGTTAGCTGTCCATATGAATCTACTTGTGCTAAAAAAACGTTTTCAGCAGCTACACCAATTTTATCTAATTCTTCTTTTAGCCATCTGCGACTTAATCCAATTGTAGATAATCGCTCATCTAAAATTTTTCCGTCCATAATAACTTCTTGAGGTTCATTTATAGGTGATGGATGATCCACTATATCTCCTACCATAATGGGCTGCTTATCCTTTTTTAAAAGAACACTTAATTCCCCATTTGTCTCAAGAGTAGCAAATTCAACATCGGCTAAATGAAAAATATTTCTTTTTCGCAACTGCTCCATTAAACTATTGGCTGTGTACTTTTCCTTTTTTAAGTTATCTTCCATCACTTTTCCGTTTTTAATAAATACAGTAGGTTTTCCTTCAATCATCGATTGAAATTTAGGGCTTTTCAAGGATAGATATGATATGAAAATAGGAACCGATGCCCAAATAGCGATACTTATAATCCCATTTGTCCAATTTAATTCAGCATCCATTGATAGTGTTCCAGCAATATCACCAATGGTAATCCCGACAATGTATTCAAAAAAGGATAGCTTTGAAAGTTGTTTTTTTCCTAATAATTTTGTTATGAAAAATAAACCAATTATGATAAAAATTGATCTGACAACAACTTCAACCCATTCTGGCATTGTTTAAACTCCTTTTCCTTTAATAACCTTTATACTGTGGTTCTTCATATTCTAATTGACTTAATCTTTTTTTCACATCTTTAATCACTTCTTCAGTTACAAGCATTGATTCGTGAAATGCTCTTTGTGCCTGATCATTCTTTGATTTAAGAGCTAAGTTTTGTAGTCCAGCATGAATGCTTTTTAAGCTAGCCAAAGTTTGCTTAACTTGAGATGCTACTGTCATATTCAATCACCCCTTTGGTTTAAAAAGTAAGGCACCAATAAAACCAAAAACGATTGCAGCTGATATACCAGCACTTGTTACTTCAAACATTCCAGTTAATACACCGATTAACCCATGTTCTTCAGCTTCCCGTAACGCTCCATGAACAAGTGAATTTCCGAAGCTTGTAATCGGAACGGTTGCACCTGCTCCTGCAAAGTCGATAAATGGTTCATATAATCCGACTCCATCTAAAATAGCTCCGATTACGACAAAAGTACTTAATGTATGAGCTGGTGTTAATTTAAACACATCAAATAAAATTTGACCGATCACACATATGAAACCTCCTACGACAAAAGCCCAAAAGAAAGATGCCAGCATATCTATCACTCCTTATTTTCAATCGAAACGGCATGTGCTATACAAGGGATCGTTTCATTTTGCTGAAAGGTAAGTGGTGAAAGTAATGCACCTGTTGCCACAACAAGTATCCTCTTAAATTCACCTTTTTTCATTCTATTTAATAAATGACCGTATACAACAACTGCTGAACAACCAGCCCCACTAGCACCAGCTAATATAGGTTGTCCTTCTCTGTAAATTAACAAACCACAGTCTTGAAACTTTTTTTCGTCCATATAAATGTGATGTTCTTGAAATAAATCTAAAGCTACATCTCTTCCTATTTTTCCTAAGTCACCTGTAACAATTAAATCATAGTAAGTAGCATCTATATTTAAATCCCTAAAATGGGCCTCGATTGTATCTACAGCTGCAGGGGCCATCGCTCCTCCCATATTAAAAGGATCGGACATTCCTAAATCCACTACTCTCCCAATTGTTGCTGATGTTACAACTGGACCGTCCCCAGTTTGACCTAGCAAAGCTGCACCTGCGCCTGTTACAGTCCATTGTGCAGTCGGAGGCTTTTGACCACCATATTCAGTCGGATATCGAAACTGTTTTTCCACTGCTGTATTGTGGCTTGCTGCACCTGTTAATAAGTAGTTAGCCCCTCCATAATTGACAATAAATGAACTAAGTGCTAGTCCTTCCATTGAAGTGGAGCATGCACCAAAAATCCCTAAATAAGAAGTATCAAAGGTTCTTGCTGAAAAACTTGTTGGGGTAATCTGGTTAATTAAATCACCAGCTATTATGAACTCTACCTTTTCTTTTTCAAGATGCGCTTTTTCTAATGCTTTATAGTAAGCTTCTTCAAAAAGTACTTTATGTGCTTTTTCATATGAATCTTCACCAAGCCATAAATCCTCATGGAGAAGATCGAAATCCTCTGCAATTTCCCCATTCGCTTCAAAGGGCCCTCCAACTGTACCAGTAGAGAGAATGACTGGTTTATTTTGAAATATCCATGTTCGATGTCCTTGAAGCATTTTATAGTCCTCCCCACTGAATTAAAATGGTTTTAATTAGGGCTACAATAAAAGCAGCGAATGTTCCAAATAATATAACAGAACCAGCTAATTTAAACATGTTACCACCTACACCTAAAACGAATCCTTCCGTTCGGTGTTCAATGGCGGCTGATATAACAGCATTACCAAAACCTGTGACTGGAACAGCGCTACCAGCTCCACCAAATTGGGCGATACGATCATAAATTCCCAAACCTGTTAAAAACATAGAGATAAAAATCATTGTCGCAACAGTTGGATTACCAGCTGTTTGTTCTGTAAAATCGAAGAAATAAATATAAAAAAGAGAGATTGCTTGACCAATTGCACATATAATCCCGCCAACTAAAAAAGCTTTTAAACAATTCATAAATACAGGTCGTTTTGTTTCATGTTTTTTTTCTAACTGATAATACTCTTGTTTCGTCGGGGTTAAGTTTTTGCGTTTTTCATTTGCCATTATTACACCTTCTTATGCTTCTTCTTTACTTAATTTAATAATTTTCTTCACTTTCTTTTTCAATTTTTCTTGGTCTAGCTTGGACATTTGTTTTGTTAGTTTTTCCGTTTCAATAAAAATTTTTGTGTCATTAGAAGTTGTGATTTTATAATCTTTAAATTCCTTTTTTAATTGCTTTTTAATATCCTTCTCCACTTCTTTCAGCTGAAATCGATTAAGGTGGTTAATTTTAAAAGCGACAATTAAATCTTTATCCGTGTTAATACTAACTACCTGAGGAATTTCATCTCTTTTTTCAATTAACTTTTTAGCTTTTTTAGAAGCGCTTTGGTCAAAGTTTTGGGTTTGGTAATTCGTTTTCGTCGGTTCTGTTTCGGTCTTTTGTTGGTTATTTGTTGCACATCCACCTAAAAATATAAACAATGCAGTGAACAATAGAATAAATTGTGTTTTCATGTTGAATCACCCATTCAAAATTGGCTTTGTTTTCTTATTTTTAATATGACCTAAAAATAATTAAGTTATTTTTTTACACGTAAATTCCAAATTTTGCATCTAATTGTTTTAATTTTCTTAGCTAAAAATCAATCTTTTTATACATCCTAAAGATTGTAAGAAAAATGAAAGGGGAAGAAAAAATTGATAAGGCTTTACTTTGTCACATTGTGGAGCATTATTGACCCAATTTATTATGCTTTAACTCGTTTACACTATATCCAATCTGAAACAAAGTCATCAGTGTTTCGAGTTCGATTAACAAAATATAAAGGAAAAGATATTACATTAAAGGATGGAACAAATATTTATAAAAATGATTTATTAATTAAAATTCATTTGCATAATGTTCGTTTACTTAAAGAGGTTTTGACAATCCAAAATCCTGTAAACAGAGGAAAAATAATCTATCGTGCTGTATATAACTCCATGCCTGATTTGGCAAAATATATTGAAAAGCATCCAAATAGAGATCAAATTAAAGGAATTATTGGAATTACAATGTTAAATAAAGGGGTTAGACATTTAGGATTTGAATGTCACTATCCTGAAAATATGTTTTATATTTGGTTGAAAAAGCTTACACAGCTTCCAATTTATTTCATGTCATCTTCTTTTATTTCGTTTCAAAAATTTAAAAATCAAAAACCAACATATTTATTTATGTCCAAGGACAAGTTAACGAAAAAATATTTACACAAAATTCCATCCACCAATTCCCACTAGGAACCGGTCCCTTCCTCTACTATACTGTTTTATGGGGAGGGGATATTTTGATTATTATTGCCTTAGTTATGTTAGCCTTTTTATCGTTTTTTTTATATAAAGCAAATCAAAATACGAGGGAAGTTGTCGTCAATACAATATCTCTTCAAAATAATAAAGCAAAATCTATAGAGGACTTCACAATCCTTCACCTTTCTGACCTTCACCTTGAAAATAATTCTGTTTCTCCAGATAAGCTTTTTGAAGAGGTATCCAATCAAAATATTGATTTAATTGCATTAACTGGTGATTATTTAGACCGAAAAAGAACAATTCCGAAGCTAATTCCTTATTTAAGAGTTTTTGAAAAGCTTAATCCTCGTTTTGGTACTTATGCAGTATTTGGAAATCATGATTATTTATTAAGAACCAAAAACTTTAAAAAATTAAAAAACATTCTTGAAGAACATGGATGTAAAACGTTACAAAACGAAAACATATCGATAATTGTAAACGGTAATAAAGTGAATATAATTGGGATAGACGACTATAGTACAAAGCGAAGCAATATAGGTAAATCATTTGAAGGAATTGATGATGGTTTTAATTTAGTTCTAACACATGACCCAAATGTTGTATTGGAAATGAAAGATTATAAGTTTGATTATCTTTTATCAGGTCATTTCCACGGTGGGCAAATTCATTGGCCAAAGCCTTATCATTTAATTAAAATGGGTAAGCTTGTCAGAATGAACATGGTAAAAGGCCTACATTATCATAATGGGAAACCATTTTACATTAGTGAAGGCCTTGGACAAACAGGAGTCAATATTCGGGTTGGAAGTCGTCCGGAGATTACATTTCACAAAATCTCTTAATTTTATAAAAAAAGGAGATGACCGATGTCATCCCTTTTTATTTTATTATTGATAGTATCCACTCTTTTAAGTCAATCATACGTAAATGCTTTGGAGCTTTTTCGGTACCTATTACAATCATTGGAATTAAGGAATCTTGCTTGTGAAGTCCACCGTGACTAGCTCCTCCTACATGAGTAGGTGAGCCTTCCCCAATAAACTCAAAGTTCGGCTTTGCACTTACGACAATATAATTTCCTTCATGAGATGTAAGTGAACTATATAAACGTGCCAATGCATCAGGATAATCATGATAATGAATCTGTTGATTTTCAATTGATAAGTTTAAGATGTCGTGATTTCCTGAAACATCCCAAGATTGTTCATACTGATCAACATATGGACCATTTGGTTTAAAAATAAACTCTCCTTCTATAGAACCTGATTGAACATGAATATTTTGATCTTTTTTAAAAGCAATGACATCAATCCGCTCATCATTTTGTAATGATTGTACAATTGTTGTTATTGAAGATTTATTAGAGTAAATAAATGCCATACGTTCATTTACTCCAAGTACAATTTGATTTTCCTTTGGCTTTCTCTCTCGTAACTTCATAATATTAAATGAATGAAGAATAGTTCTTAGATCAATTAATGCTTTACTTCGGTTTGAATCAATCGGTGCTTGTCCATTATCCCCTAATATTATCCATATATTTTCTTTTAGAGCTTCCTCCCAACTTGAATATAAATTTAAAATTTTTTGTATTTTTTGATCGACTTTCGAAATCCCTTTTATATCCATAGGTCCATTTTTATGAACCATTTGATCCATATCAGGAAAATAAATCATTGAAAAGTCTGGAAGATTATTGTGTTTAATTAGGTAACTTAACTCTTTTGCTGAAAAGGCGTCGTTAAATCCATATTTCTTCCAAAAATGTCCATGTTTTTTGGAAGGACTAACTTTGGAAAAAGATCCATATGTAAATGTATGAGTTCCTTTTGTAATCGTTTTATTTCCTAATGTAGATATAAAAGAAAAAATTAATGGCCATTTTAATTTTTTTTCAACATTCCCTCGATACATAAGTCCATTTATGGAAGCAGTTGTTTTTCCTTGTTCCTCCAATTCTTCATGAAGGGTTTTAATTTCTGTATTCAAATGAACATTGTTAATGTTATAAAAAATATCTTCTAAAGAAGTTTTAATTCCAAGCTTAAAAAGTTCTCGTATATGGCTTCCATAATTAATTAGCCTCTGTTCTTTTTCGTTAAACCAAACTAACCCTGGTATTTGATGAACATTCGCATATGTTCCAGTTAAAAGACTACTGTCAACATTTACTGACATAGTTGGAAATGGTGTCACTATATTTTCATATAACTTCCCTTTATTGATAAAAAATTCGAATGCAGGTGCCTTCTTTTCTTGAATAGCCAATTTTAATGCTGGATACATTAATGAATCAATAAGAAGCATGATGACTCTTTTATTGGGCATTTTACATCAACCCTTGCTAAATTTTTTATTTTTTATTGTATCCATATACTGATAAATTCAATCTATATAATGTGTATAAACATGAAAGCAGGTAATTTAACCTGCTTTATTGAACTAACGACGTTGTTTTGCTCTTTGATTTGGTTGTGGTTGTTGATTTTGGTTATATTGTGGTTCTTCTTGTTGAATTTGTTGTAGTCTTTGATTAACTTGGTCAACGATTTGTTGAGTTTGCTGAGCTGCTTGCTGATACATTTGTTTTGCTTGTTGATTTTCTGTTTGAAGAGCAAAAGTTTCAAAACTTGCTTGTGCGCTTTTTAAACCTGCTAATGTTTGTTGCACTTGATCGGCTACCGTCATATTTAATTTCCTCCTTAATCATTATCGTGAATTACACCTATAAATTACGCTTTATTAATAATTTCATGTAAGGAAATTAATGTTATTCACATAAGAATCATCCAGTATATAAATTGATATTGGACAAAAAATATAACCGTTGGATTCTATCCAACAAATTTTTGAAAAGGGGTGCTAAGCATTGAACAATATGCGCTGGTTACAAGCTTTAATGAAAATGGGACGTTCAAATAGATCGATGTTTGGCAGACGAAATAACAACGGAATGATGTGGCTTTCACTAGTTGGTGCTGGAATTGGTGGTGCAATGGCTTATGGAATGGCCATGAACCGTAGAAGAGGCGTAGAATCTGTTGTAAAACCAATGCAAAAACAAATTACAAATCAAATCAAAAACCTGGTACCTAACCAGTAACAGAAGAAAAAACGCTGATATTCATCGAAGAATATCGGCGTTTTTTTTAATAAAATTCTACCGTGAAGTAAATGGTGAGATCAGCGAGCTCTAATTAACTCTTCTAAGTATAGAATTAACTATCATGTTATCTTTTTGCAGCTTTATCTTATCTGAATCGAGAGGCCTTTTAATGAAGAAGACTGCTTGTTAAAATAATACATTCGCCCATTCCATAGGACATGAGCACAACATAGGATAAATAGAAAATCCATTATGAAAGAGGTTATAAAAAATGTACTATTCGTATCCTATTCCATTTGACCCTTATCAAGGTTATAGACAATTTCCTCAATATCCACAATCTGAAATGATTGCACATCAGTATCAGCAGCCTATGTATCCGCAATTAAAAAATGAAACTTTACAAATGGTTCAGCCATTTGTTCAATACGGTTTAAAGGAAGCTATGGCAACATCCTATCAACATGCTCTTACAGAAGTAGCGGCAATGTCATATTTGCTCGGAAAAGGAATGAATCCGCAAACAGCCTACACTACTGTTGAGTCATGGGAAATTAATGAAATGTTTTAAATAAAAGGAGGAAATATAATGTATAACCAATATCCTGTAAACTATTATAATGTCACTCCTTATGTACAAAATTATTCCGATTATCGTTTACCCAATTATCAAGTACTACAAACTGTACAAAATTGTGAAGCTGTTTGTGAATATACAAAAAGTGAAATTCTGAAATCTGGACATTCTAGACCAAAACAAATAAGACTCTTATCAGATTGTGCTCATATATGTGGATTAACTGCTAAATATATTGCAAGTGACAGCCAATTTTCAAAACGATTAGCTAATTTGTGTGCACATATTTGTGAAGTTTGTGGTAATCATTGTTTAAGTCATCCTGATGAATTATCAAGAGCTTGTGGGCAAATTTGTTTAAATTGTGCAAGAGAATGTCGAGAATATGCAACGGCTTAATTTAACTTTTTTATTTAATAAAGTGAAAAGTTTCATATGTATCAGTGCACCGTTTAATATGAGACGGTGTTTTTTTATTAATTGATTTCATATTGACTTTAAAAAACAAAATATGTTAAATAAAAATTGGCACTCAAACAGAAGGAGTGCTAATTAAACATGAGCACTCTTCTACCTACAAAACATTAGTTGAGAGGTGAGAGCAAATGACAAAAAAACAATTTAAAGCTGAATCTAAAAGATTATTAGACTTAATGATTCATTCCATCTATTCAAATAAAGAAATCTTTCTTCGCGAATTAATTTCAAATGCAAGTGATGCGATTGATAAAATTTATTACAACGCTTTAACGGATGATGAACTAACATTTAATAAAGAGGATTACTACATAAAAATTGTTCCTAATAAGGATGATCGAACTCTTACGATTATTGATACGGGTATAGGAATGACAAAGGATGAACTAGAAAATAACCTCGGTACGATTGCAAAAAGTGGTTCATTAGCTTTTAAAATGGAAAATGAGCTGAAAGATGGCTATGACATTATAGGTCAATTCGGTGTTGGATTTTATTCCGCATTCATGGTCGCTGATGTTGTAACAGTTATTAGTAAAGCTCTTGGCAGTGACGAAGCATACAAATGGGAGTCTTCTGGTGCGGATGGCTACACCATTGAATCTTATGAAAAAGATTCGGTTGGAACCGAAATTATTTTAAAAATGAAAGAAAACACGGAAGAAGATAGCTATGATGAGTACCTTGAGGAATATCGTTTAAAAGAGATTATTAAAAAGTATTCAGACTTCATTCGCTATCCAATCAAAATGGATGTTACAGAACGAAAGAAAAAAGAAGGAAGCGAAAATGAATACGAAGAGGTTCAAGTGGAACAAACCATCAACAGCATGGTCCCAATTTGGCGAAAAAATAAAAATGAATTAACAGATGAGGATTATGAAAAATTTTATGCAGAGAAGCATTATGGTTTTGATAAACCACTTAAATCCATCCATGTAAGCGTAGATGGTGCTGTTAGATATAATGCCATTTTATATATCCCAGAAACGATGCCGTTTGATTACTATACGAAGGAATATGAAAAAGGATTAGAGCTTTATTCAAACGGTGTTTTAATTATGAACAAGTGTCCTGATTTACTTCCGGATCACTTTAGCTTTGTAAAAGGAATGGTCGATTCCGAAGACTTATCGTTAAACATTTCACGTGAAATGCTTCAGCATGATCGTCAATTAAAGCTTATTGCTAAAAATATTAGCAAGAAAATTAAAAATGAACTAAAAAGCATGCTAAAAAATGATCGTGAAAAATATGAAAAGTTCTATCAATCATTTGGTAGACAATTAAAATACGGTGTATACAGTGACTTTGGGGCCAATAAGGACACATTACAAGACTTACTTATGTTTAATTCATCTAAAGAAAAGAAGCTTGTTACACTCGATGAATATGTACAGAGAATGGCTGAAGAACAAAATTATATTTACTATGCTACCGGTGAATCCATTGAACGTATCGAAAAGCTTCCGCAAACAGAACTTGTATTAGATAAAGGATACGAAATTTTATACTTAACTGAAGACATTGATGAATTTGCCATTAAAATGTTAATGTCCTACAAAGAAAAAGAATTTAAGTCCGTATCGAGTGGAGACTTAGGTTTTGACGAGGGAGAAAATCAAAATAGCTCTGAGACAGATGGAATTGAATCGAAAGAACTTTTTGATGAAATGAAAAACATTTTATCTGGAAAAGTAAAAGAAGTTAGAATTTCCAAACGATTAAAATCACACCCTGTTTGTCTTGCAACTGACGGTGAAATTTCCATAGAGATGGAAAAAATCCTTAACGCTATGCCAAATAACCAAAACATTAAAGCTGACAAAGTATTAGAAATCAATCCAAATCATGAAGTGTTTCAATCCCTAAAGCAATCCTATGAACAAGATAAGGAAAAACTTGAATTATACACAAAGCTTCTTTACAATCAAGCCCTTCTTATTGAAGGATTGCCAATCGAAGATCCAGTTGAATTTACGAACGATTTATGTAAGATAATGGTGTGAATTAATGAGTCTGTCTCAAAGTGCCAATCTATATGAGACAGCCTCTCTTATCCTAAATTTGAAAAAAACTATAATGGGATGTCATGTTTTTCAACTTGACATCCCCTTTTTACTGTTATACCCTATTTTTTGATTGCATAAATACAAAAAACATCTTTTGTCCCAATGTTTTAAGATGAAAGTTATAGCTTTGTGCTTGAAGAATTTACAAAAAGATACGCACCTTTAGCTTTAGAAAGGAAGAATTTTGGTGAATCGTTGGTTAGTTGTTTTCGGATCTATTTGTATTCAACTCTGTCTTGGTGCTGTTTATGCGTGGAGTTTGTTTAATCAGCCTTTAGCTAAAAGCTTTGGATGGTCCATTGACGATATTGTCATCACTTTTTCAATCACTATTGCAACCTTTGCTTTTTTTACGATGATTGCGGGAAAATTGCAGGATAAAATTGGACCAAGAGGGGTAGCTTCTCTTGGTGGAATCTTATTAGGTACAGGATTAATCCTTTCAAGTCAAGCGACTAGTCTATTGGAATTATATATATATTATGGTGTTATTGGTGGGGCTGGAATAGGTATGGCATATGTTTGCCCCATTGCTACTTGTGTAAAGTGGTTTCCAGATAAAAAAGGTTTTATTAGTGGTATAGCTGTTGCTGGTTTTGGTGCAGGTGGACTCGTTTTTAAACCAGTTATTCTTTATTTGATGGAAAGCTATGGTGTTTCCAATACTTTTCTCTATTTAGGGATCATTTACATTGTATTGGTAGTTGGAGGCGCTCAACTATTAAAGAACCCACCAAATATACAAATAAATAAACTGAAAGAACAGAAAACACTTCAACCTATTGACTTTACTACTGGTGATATGCTACGTACTCGTTCTTTTTATTTACTATGGTTCATGTTTTTAATGGGATGTACGTCTGGGTTAATGGTGATTAGTTTTGCTGTTGATATAGGTGTTCAAGTCGCCAATCTTGCATTAGAAACAGCTGCAGCATCTGTCATGATGATTGCGATTTTTAATGCAGCTGGTCGAATTGTTTTAGGAACACTTTCTGATAAATATGGAAGAAAGCCAATTCTTATTTCTATGTATATTTGTTCAGGACTTATCATGTTGTTTATGAACATCATACCGATGAATTATCCTATATTTTTACTATTTGTATCATTCATTGGCTTTAACTTTGGTGGATTTTTATCCATATTCCCTTCTATAACAGCTGAATATTATGGCACGAAAAACATTGGTATTAACTATGGTCTAATGTATCAAGCATACGGAGTTGCTGCTTTTGTCGGACCGGTAATCGCTACAACATTCGGATTTACTAACGCATTTTTACTCGCAGTTATCTTAAATATAGGTGGTATCCTATTAACCACACGGTTAAAAAAAACACAAAATGAACTAGCTATTTCTAACCGACAACTTAAAAAAGCAGTCGGAGAATAAAGAAAAAGTGCCTGCTCCAATAAGGGATAGGCACTTTTTCACTTAAAAGAAAAAAATTACTTTCTTTTATTTTTTTCGTTTTAGGGAGTAAATTTAATCACACCCCCCTCCCCCATCTCCTCCTCCACAATCACCATTAAATCCTCCATCTATGAAGCTACCGTTATCACTTGAATAATGATGATGTATATGGTGATCGTAACTTTTCCTATTTCTTATAAGATTATTGAAAAGATTAAATAAAATGAATCCGATAAAGATTACAAAGATAAATGAAACCATCTCTATCACCTCTCATTTTTATATACGTAAGTGATGGAGATAAAGTTTCGTGTAGATTGGAATAATTACCATATACTAGATTTTATGTTCGTTTTTGTTACAAAAATAAGGGCCAAACCATCCTTTTTCATGTGTTTCAACATAAGTCCAGGTAAACATTTTATCAACTATGTATATATCCTCTTCGTTGTGAAAATCTTCTGTTTTTATATGAGAAGCATTTTCTAATATATAGGCATCTTCTCTATCTTCATAAAATAGATAGCATTGAGTTTTATGAAGATTATTAAAAGCTTGCACCGCTTTATTTTCTTTTAAACATGGCCTTTTTTCATAGCTAAATAAATGCCAAAGAAATCCACACTCATCATTTAGATAAATTGATTGCTTTTCTTTATCATTTAAATGGTCAGCAAAATGAAGTTCCCATTTTTGTCTTAAATAAGGACCCCATTTGGGAATGGCAATGATTTTAACTCTTTTCCGGCTTAATTTATGTATAAAATTCATTAGACACCTCCAAAAATCTTATAAATTTTTTATAGTATTTTGTTGCCATGTACATCGAACTAATGATTTGAATTTTAAAATAAATTCAATCCAATTTCTATAAATATATAAAACATTATAATAAATTACTCCAAATAGTTTTTCCTTGAATTTACATTCAAAAGAGTTATAATGTAGTAGTCGATAATTAGATATAAAGGATTTACATTATTTGGACTTAGGTTGAAGAAAGGAGCTACTTTATGTCATTAGACCATTCTAGTGACCGATTGTGGACCAAATCCTTTACCATGCTCGTATTAGGAAACTTGTTTGTTTTTATGAGTTTTCAAATGCTTCTCCCTACGCTTCCTCCACAAGCGAAAGAATTTGGTGCAACGGAAATTCAAGTCGGTCTAGTTACGTCACTTTTTTGTATCGCTGCTGTTATCATTCGGCCCTTAACTGGATTCCTATTAGAATCTTCTAAAAGAAAATGGCTTGTCATACTAGGAGCTACATCCCTTTTATGTATAACAATTTCCTATTCATTTTCAACTCTTATTATCTTCTTTTTATTTATTCGCTTTATACACGGTTTAGCTTGGGGTTGGTCAACGACAGCTAATGGAACGGCTGCAGTAGAACTTGTACCACCTAAACGATTAGGTGAAGGCTTAGGATATTTTAGTTTATCTATGACTATAGGTATGATTTTAGCACCAAGCTTAGGAATTTTATTATATCAGACTTTCGGATTCCACATCTTAATCTTTGTTTCAAGTGTTTTAGGAGTTATCGCGGTTGTTTTATTATTATTGATTTCCTATCAAACACCAAAAGAGGTGGAAGAAAAACAGCTAGATTTTCGGCAGTTTTCCTTACTGCGTTCATTAGTAGATAAACATGGATGGTATCCTTCCTTCATTACCCTTTTAGCTTCTTTTAGTCAAGGAACGATTGTCACTTTCATTGTCATATTTAGTATTGAACGAAATTTAGATCAAGTGTTTTTGTTTTATCTTTTTAGTGCCATAACAGGAACTATCGTTCGTCCATTTGTTGGAAAATGGTTTGATCAAAAAGGACCTTGGCTTCTTGTTATTTTTTGTTCAATCAGTGCAATCTTAGGGTTGTTTATTTTATCGTATACGTATTCTATAACGTTTTTAATTTTTAGTGGAATCTTAATTGGAGCTGGTTTTATCTCGATGATGCCCGTTTTGCAATCTTGGGTTATCTCGAAAACGCCGAGTGACAGAAGAGGCGTTGCAAATGGGATGTTTTATTCCTCGATTGATTTAGGGATTGGAATTAGTGGTGTTGTTTTTGGTTTTCTTTCTTCGTTCATTAGTTTAGGAAGTATTTTTCAGCTTTCAAGTGTTTGTTATTTAATCGTTATTGCATTAACTTTGATTGATTATTTAAAAATAAAAAGAAATGAACGAAAGAGTCAAAAAGAATACAAACATTTTCGGACGGTTTAAAAGGTGCTCTTTTTTGAGCACCTTCTCCTTATTATTCCCCTTTAAAAATGGGTTTTCTTTTTTCACTAAATGCATGTAATGCCTCGATACGATCTTTTGTTGAAATTGTTTGTTCATAGGCTTTAAATTCAATTTCTAATCCAGTTTGTAAGTCAACATTCATACCCTTTGATATAGCAAATTTAGCTTGTTGAAGTGCAATCGGGCCATTCTCAAGCATTTTTTCAGCTAATTGAACACTTTCTTTCATTAAATCATCTTTTGAAACAACTTTTGTTAAAATTCCGTATTCTTCAGCTTCTTTCGCATTTAGCTTACGAGCAGTTAAAATGAGTTCTTTCGCTTTTGCCTCTCCGATTAATCTTGGTAAACGTTGTGTACCACCAGCTCCCGGTATAATCGCCCAACTTAGCTCGGTTAAACCTAAAACTGCTTCTTCAACAGCAATTCGAAAATCACATGCTAACATGAGCTCAAAACCACCACCAAAAGCGTAACCATTTACAGCTGCAATCGTTGGCTGTGGTAATAATGCAACTTTGTTAAAAACGTTACGTATTTTTTTAACATTTCTTCTTACTTGTTGCTCTGTTAACGTTTTTCTTTCTTTTAAATCAGCACCAGTACTAAACGCTTTTTCACCAGCACCCGTAATGATTACTACCCTTACTTCTGGGTCATTTCCAATAGACTCTACTAGTTCATCAAGTTCTACAAGCATCTCATAATTAAAGCAATTTAATGAATCCGGTCGGTTTAAAGTAATATAACCGATATAATTTTCTTTTTGATATAAGAGTGTGTTCATTCCCTTTCTCCTCCCCTTTGTTATGGAAAATGCAATTTTCCTTATCCGACGAATCATTTTGTTCTATCTAACGTCATTAAATCGGATTATGTAAAAAATAGTTTATGATATCTTTTTTAAGCTACTCTTCGTCAAATGGATAAGGTCCCCTATATTTTTTCTATCTAAATATTTGTAATTCCTTCTATTTTCATTGTTTGACCAAACGAAAAAGGCTACCTATAAGGGTAGCCAATAGTAATTAATTCACTTTTTCAACCTTTACTAGCTCATGTACATGACCTGATACATCGAAATAAAGTTTAATGATATCCCCTTTTTTTAAAGAGGGTAATTTTTCCTCTAATGTTTTTTCTTTAAATGTAAATTTAAAACCATTTTTCGAATAAACAAAATATGTATCATTTTTTATATCTTCAATCTCACAGTAATAAATTTTATACTTTTGTTTTCCCTTCCCTTCTTCAATAGTTTCATGATCTGGCAGACTAGCGAGTGTTATATTTTTATGTCCAAAATGGGTTAATACGAAAGTTTCTTGAAAGGTAAAGCGTATAAATAACAATAACATTAATATCGATATTAAAACAAATAAAACTCGCTTCTTCAATTTCAATGACAATAAGCATTCCTCCTTTAGAACACTTTAATCTTCCAAATAAAATAATATTGAAGAAACGACGGTGTTATGATCTAAAATATCGGCTTCTTATTTACATTTTTATACATTTATTATAAATTAAGTTTATATTATCAATCCAATAATTTATTATCCTATGTTAAAAGGGATGTTTTTAAATGATTACAACTAAATTACTTTTGATTGCTGCTTTTATTTTATGTGTACATGCAATAGAAACATTAGCTTATGCATCAAGGCTAGCTGGAGCTAGAGTCGGTCAAGTGGCAACCGCTATTTCTTTATTCAATATTTTAGTTATTTTTTCACGTTTTGGGATTATGTTTCAGCAGCCAGCTACAGCCAATTTAGCAGATCAGGCCAAATTAAACAGTGAATTGGTATTACTAGAAAATCAATATCGTTTTTTAATCAGTGCCTCAACAATTGGTACGATTATTGGAATTTTCCTTTTACCAACATTTATATCAATTTTTACGAAATCAATATTTAAGCTAGCTAAGGAAAAAGGTGATATTCCAACATTTATTAAGCATCACACTAAAAAGTCGTACATTAAAAAAGGTCTACAGAATTTTCATTTTCCAAATAAAAAGTATTTAAAGCAATTTTCCATTAATGCGATTCCAAAACGATTGTTTTTATTTCATATCATAATTTCTTCTATTTATACAACTGGTATTCTCTCTGCCTTATATGCAGGCGCTCTTGTCCCAGACTTAACGAACACTGCTTCCCACTCTTCAGGGTTAATAAATGGTATTGCAACAATGTTACTTGTTATATTTGTCGATCCTAAAATATCAGTTGTTGCTGATGAGGTTGCTAAAGGTCGAGGGAAATATGTAGATTTAAAAGTTATGACCTTTACTATGATATTGGCAAAATTAATAGGGACTTTACTAGCTCAATTTATTTTTATTCCAGGTGCTTATTATATTGCATGGTTTGCTCAGCTTTATAATTCATTTTAAAGAAATAGAGGCTGTCTCATAGGGGCCTGACCCCATAATCTAGACAGCCTTATTTAATGACTAATGTCCTCATTCTGTTTATGGCTGAAGCTAATTCAAAGCGTCGAGGTCGAGCCAATTCTCCCGGGTGACCTTTCATAAATGAGAAGGAATGAAGTCCTTCTACTTCCATTTTTTCCTCAATCCAATCTAAAAGCTCATGGATTGTCATGTTTTTTGATAAAAGATTATTTCGCTCTAAATAATATAAAATATCAGCAATCATTCTTGTTTGACTGTCATCAACTATTTGTTCGATATGATGTAAAAGAATATCTGTTTTTCCATATTGAATCAGATGGCGTCCTTTAGGAGAAACTTTATGTTTATTTCCTTTTTTACTGTTAAGACTTTTTGAAAGTGGTATTCTTTCATATATTTCACCAAAAGTGCTGCCACCCTCATTTTTTCTGTTTACTTGAATTTTTCCCGCTATCTTTTTAGCTTCTTCAGAAACATCATATGGTAAATATTGCTCCATTTTAATCACATAATCTGCTACATCAAAGTAATCTCCAGAACCACCCATGACTAAAATAGTTGAGACATCATAATCTTTTTTTAACAATCGGATTTTATCAATAAAAGGTGTAATTGGCTCATGATCTTTTGCAATTAATTCTTGCATTCTAGCATCTCGTATCATAAAATTTGTTGCACTAGTATCTTCATCAATAAGTAATGTTTTTGCTCCTGCTTCAAGTGCCTCAATTATGTTGGTAGCTTGTGAAGTGCTTCCACTTGCATTTTCAGTGGAAAACCTTTTCGTATCCTTTCCGTGTGGTAAATTTTCAATAAATGGAGAAATATCTACATTCGTAACACTACGACCATCTTCTGCTCGAATTTTACATGCAGATGGGTCTGTTAAAACAAACTCTCTTCCATCTCCTTTAATATGGTCGTAAACTCCGTGTTCTATAGCATTTAATAAAGTACTTTTTCCGTGATAACCTCCACCTACTATTAAGGTAATTCCCTTTTTAATTGCCATTCCTTTTATTGTTTCGTCTCGATGAGGGATTTTAATGGAAACTTCTAATTCAGACGGACTTTTGAACGGAATGGCTCTTTCTTTTAAAGGTTTATCACTTATTCCACTTTCTCTAGGCAAAATAGAACCATTAGCTATGAATGATATGTACCCATTTTCTTTCATGTATTGACGAATAGTATCTTGTTGATCACTTAACTGAACAGCCTCTTTAATCTCGTTTGTTTGAATGGCATAAATCGAATTATTTATAATGTAAGGAATGAACTTAAAAAATAGTTTTTCTGCTTCATGACCTAAGATTTTTCTTCCTTGAGCTGGTAACCCAACTGACATACAGATTGTAATAGTTGAGCTCGCAATTTGAACAGCTGTTCGTTCTAATATTTTTTGATTAGGTGCATCAATAAAAATGACGCCACTTTTACCTGACCCTTTAATTCGTTCATTCAAATTCACTATGGAATTATGTACGGTTCTAGCTACAAGGTCTTCACATCTTATTTTACGATGTTTAACATTCGTAAAAGGTGCTTCAAATGCTGTCTTTTCTCTTGGAATGACAACTCTTATTTTTGAAGGACTAGCAAAAGGATCTCCTTGTACATAATCAATGTGAAGAGTAAAGTTTGGAAAATAATATTTTCCTTGTATTTCTTTATATGCTTTATAACCTTTATGATTAATTTGTTTTAAAAGCTCTTTTAATTTTTGCATTGTTTGCCTCCTTAAATAGAGATTTCTAAAGATAAACTTTTAAAGACTAGTTTATACTGGTATTAGGAGGATGATTTTATGCCCATGTATATGAATGAAATTGAACATATATTTGATGAATATAACTACGCCTATATTTTTAAAGCATGGAAAAATTCGATACTCGATGTAAACCTACAGATTCATTTGAATCCAGAAACGTTGCACATTTATTTAGAGCGATTCGATCTTGAAGAGCAATCTTTTATAGAGTTTACTTATTTTTATCAAATCATGAATACCGTTGAAGAAAGAAGAAAATGGCCTCCCATGAATTTTTAGGAAAAATTATCTCTGATCGCTTTTTCAATTAATGCTTTACATCGATCTAGTTCCACTTTTAATTGTCTTTTATATTTTTTTGCTTTTTCATAATCAACAAATTCATAGAATACAACTTCTTGAAATTCAGTTCCTTCCTTTTTCCTTTTCACTTGTTTTAAAATGCCATCATGAATTAAGTCATGCAATGCTTTATAAAGTTCAGAATGATTCGGTTTGTATCCATATGGCTTAAACTCATTTCGTAATACATCTAATATTTTTAATCCATATAAGCGCTCCTCTTCTGTCATTGTAATTAAATAAAGCTTTAAAAATGCCCGTTGCTTTAATAAAAAGCCACTTGGATTTCTTTTTTGTGTCGCCATTTTTTCACCTCATGTCTTAAATAATAATTTTATGTAAACCAACTCAGCTTGCTTACCTTTAGCATCTATTTCATTATTTTACTATATAAATGGTAGGAGGAAAATAAACATATCAAGATTTTTCATTTAGAACATAGTTTTATTAGAATTGTGTTTGCTAAAAAAAAGTTGTTTGTTATGTAATTACTGAATTTCAATAAAAAACGAACACATTTTCTTTGTGTTCGCAAATAAATATTGGCCGGTCTTATTGATATAAATTTATCAGCAATTGCATCATTGATCGAACCACGATCCATCAATTTAATCTAAACTTTTAATTGCCATTCAAACCATTTACCATGGCCATCCGTTTCACCTATTACATTACGATATTCAGTTCCATTTATATAAAAGTCTATATGTAGGTTTCGATCAAACATATTGTTATAAACATGAAATACATTTCTGTATTTTCCTATCTCTTTAACTTTGCTTAACAAATATTGCTTGACCTGCTCAGGCATTTGATTAGCTACATGAGTATGGAAAATACATAACGTACTGTTTTTCGGCACCTGTTTTTCAAGCTTATTAAGTAATTGCACTGCATCCCCTTCAATCAAATGGACTGGTTTTTGTTTAAATATCTGTGCTGCATGATCAAAGATTTCTAATCGTTCTTTATGCTCAGGCCAAATTAATGCTTTTAACCATATATATTCTTCCTCATTATGTAAGTCAATGATATTTAGATCAACTCCAACACGATACGTTACAGGTGGAGATTCGTTTAATAAAAAAGGCAGTTTTTTACCTTTTATATTTGCATTTATATGAAGGGGTGATTTTTTATTTCCATAAACTCTGTTATCACCGTAAGAATATGCGTATTGGTCCCAATTCAATAGAAGTCCAGCACTCGTTCCAATTTCGATTAATGATAATGGAGTATTTGTTTTCTGGTATATGTAGCAAAAAATAGGATATAAATATGAACACCTTCTAACTTCATTCGTTTGTACTCGTTTCGATTGTAAAAGAGATTTAATTTCACTATAGTACTTATTGCAAAAATCCTTAAAATAAGTAAAAGACTCAACGGCATTTCTAGGATTTAGAACAATACTAGAATAAAAATGTTTCAGTGGATGTTCGATTCCTTTTAATAATAGATAATGTACACTAGCGAATAGTAAATTTGGGACAGGCTGCCCTTTTTTCGCATGTGAGCATAAAGTGAGTAAATCATAATCAGTTGCTATTTTTAATGACAGATGTTCATATAATGAGCTAGATTCATTACACTCTAAAACAGCAAAATTCTTAAACCTTTGAGACAACCAATTTTTATTCATAATGATCCTCCACTAAAAAACAATTATACTTCCTTTATTAGTAATATAATTTCTCTAATCACCATTCATTTCCTTTATAGAATAAAAAAAACGCATCCTCTTTTGAATGCGTTTTTTAAAATAGTTATTTAACGATTAATTATATAATGCAATTGCACAAATTCTCCATAGGCTGTTGTTTTCTTCAATGTTAAATTATACCCGGAGTTATCATTATTAAATAAAGGTATCCCTTTACCTAATATGATAGGAATTACTGTAATAATGATTTCATCAACTAAATTTTCTTTTAAGAAGGAATTAAATAACTCGCCTCCACCAACTAGCCAAATATCCTTTCCTTCTTCAGCTTTTATTTTTTTCGTAAAGCTAAATAGATCACCATTTACATATTCTACATAGTCGTCTTTACCACTTTTAGATCTAGAAAAAACGTAACATTTTTTCCCTACATAAGGAAATTCATCTACTAAGGAGAAAATTTGATCATATGTTTTTTTACCTATAAGAACCGTATCAATCGTGTTATAAAATTCTTCATAGCCACTATCGCCTTCTCCTTGTGACTCTACTTCGTGCAACCAATTAATGTCTCCGTTTTCTTTAGCGATAAAACCATCAACACTTGTCGCAATATAGAGTACTATTTTCCGACCGGTACTCATCGTTTCACCTCAAATTATCTATTTTTAATTTTGAAAAACATTATTACTTTTATTGCCCGAAGCTTTTTTTTAATAATCACTCCTTTTTTACAGATAATCTTTAGTATAGCATTTTAGTTATTTATTTCCTATAAATTTCTTCTTATTTAAATAATATAAAGACCAGTCCGATAAAACGTACTGGCCTTTATACAAATGATTATTCGTTAGGGTTAATATTATGGTTATGTCGGAAAAGGTTATATGGGTCATACTTCTTTTTTATTTCAAGAAGCTTTTGATAATTTTCTTGAAACGAACTTTTTGTAACTTTTTCACTTAATCCAATTCCATTTAAGTATGACGCCCCTTTATATGAATAAGGGAGCAAGGTTTCATAAACATGTTGTATCCATTGCTGACAAATTGGTTCTTCTATGCCCATTCCCATTATATCTAATAAAAGAGCATATTTTGCATCACGAATAGCAAAAGCAGTTGCATCAGCTGGGACTTGATTTATTTGACCATTTAGTCCCCATAATTGAACAATATATGTAGGAGCTGGTGCATTGTCAATTAAACGAATTAATGTATCAATATGTTCTTCAAGTAGGTCTTGGAAATAAAGAGATGTACCATAAACTGGAGCTTGTTCTGGAACCATTGGATCTAGTTTCTTTTGAAGTTCAACATATGGAAGGACAGCTGTGTTATCAACAATTGGTTTTGCTAATTCACGTAAAGGTTGAATCATTTTTTCTCCTTGTTTTGGATCGCCTGCATACATACCTGTTAATATAACTACTTTTTTATGGTGTAATACCTCTGGTAAAAAAGGAACAGGTGGAAGCTGTGTCAACATTATATTGAAAGATACTTCGTCAGGAGCTTGATTCAAATATTGTTGAGATTTTAATAGAATTTGTTTAGCATCATGATAGTTATACATTATGTCAAGGCCTAAAACTTCAGGGCCTACTGGATGGAGTTGAAAAATAAACTTTGTTACTACACCGAAGTTTCCTCCACCACCACGAATAGCCCATAATAAATCTGGGTAATTTTCATTATTTACTTCTATTAATTCTACATTTGCGGTTACGATTCTAGCTCCAATAATGTTATCGCAAGTTAATCCATATTTTCCTCGTAAGTATCCAAGTCCACCGTTTAATGCTAAACCAGCTATACCAGTTTTAGATACTGTTCCAGTAGGGACCGCTAATCCATGTTTTTGTGTTTCGGAATCAACATCTCCTAATGTTGCACCTCCTTCTACAATAGCAATCTTCTTTTCTTCATCAACTGTTACCTTGTTCATATTTGATATATCAATCATTAATCCATCATTACATGTTGCTATACCTGCAACGTGATGACCTCCACCTTTAATGGAGATATGTAAATGATTCTTCTTAGCAAATTGAACAGCTAGAGCTACATCCTTTTCACTTTGACAAACAGCAATCGCTTTCGGATATTTATCGATTGCACCATTCCATACCTTTCTTTTTTCGTCATACAATGGATTGCCAGGTAAAATCAACTTACTTTCTAATTGTTTTTCCAATGCTTGAAACACCCAAAACCCTCCCTTTTGTCCTATATAAATACAGTTCAATTATACCATTTTTTATTATATTTTTAATATTTTGTTATTTTAGTTTTTAATTTACATTTTTTGATTGATTAAATAAAAAAAGCCAAATTCCTAGATTAAAAGGAATTTGACAATATACATGACTATCTTAAATTTTATCGTGTTGATGTTTATTCAACATTTGTTTTAGGTATTCTTCTGATTTTCCTTTAGGGATACTTAAGCTTTCCCATTCATGATTTTTAATTTGTTTTCCTATATATACAATTTGACCAATATGGTAGGCGTAATGTGCTAATTGTCTCTCAATCGCTTCAATTACGAGGTGACTTTCACCACGTATATAAATCTTACTAAGTAAATCATCCTCTTTTAGATTTTTTAATGTGTTAAATAAAACATTCCATCCTTTTTCCCAAACTTGTATTAATTCTTCTTTCGATTTAATTGTATTTTCAAACTCTTGATCTCGATTTCGATAAGGTTTTTCTCCATCCGATGTTAAAAAATCGGTCCATCTTGAAACCATATTTCCACTTAAATGCTTAACAATAATCGCTACACAGTTTGATTCTTCATTGAAAGACCAATGTAAATCTTTTTCTGAAAGTTGCTCTATCGTTTTGTCCCCAAGTTTTTTTACTTTTTGAAATCTTTCAATAACAACCTGTAAATAAACTGACCCTATATTCATTAGGTAAGTTCACTCCTATTATTCAAATTCTAACTTTTTTCATTATTCCTCTCGATTCGGATAATTGAATTCATATATGATTGTATTCCCTTCCATTTTTATTGTAACTTCTTCATTTCCATCTTTTGATATAAAAATATATGAATCATTTTTTGTCTCTTTTTTGTTCCAATTCGCTTCTTCGATTATTCTTAAATATGCCTGTAAATCCAAAGAAGACCCATCATTCCATCTATACACCTGTTTACTAGTTGAAATTGACATTGGCTTTAGTCCAACTGGATATATTAAATTACTATAACCATGCTGAACGTAAAGTGTTTCATCGTGTTGGTAGGGATCCATACCCTTAATTTTTATTGTTGCAATTGCATTATAGATTTCGGAATGATCTAGTTTCGGGTAATCAAATTCTATATGCATGAATTGCCCTTTCATAATAGGAATAAAAAAATGGTAGCGTAACTGTACGTCGATCATTTTAACGTGCTCGATATACATCATGGTTTGGTATGGAAACTTTTTAAGTTCTTTCCTCACATACATTGGGGAATGATTTACCATTTGATTCATCTCAGCTTTTGTAACCTGATGTACCTTACCTACCTGCAATTGTTGATCTATCAAATGTAAATTTAACCCATTTTCCGTTTTCTTTCCGTAAACATTTTCTAACTCCCAACTAAATTGTACATTTTCAATATTCATTTTGTTTGCCATTTGTTTTTCATTATTTTCATTATAAAAAATAAATAGAAAATACCCTAAAACTAAGAAAAGCACACAGGTGGCTAAAATACTTTTCCATTGAAAAGACCAGTTTTGGGAACGACTTGTAGGCGATTCTTGAATTGATTTTAAAATTCTTTTTTGAATCATTTCCTTTTCATGATTAGTTGGTTTTACTTGTTTTAGAGCCTTCCACTGATCTTCAAAATGTTTGTTCATAATAATCACCTCCCTCAAATTCGAGCTTTTTTCTTAAATTTTGCATCGCTCGTGAAAGTGTTTTGCGAACTTTTGCTTCTGAACAATTTAAAATTTGTGCTATTTCCTTTGTAGAATATCCTTCTATTTTCTTTAAAGTTATGACCAACCGGTAATTTGTTCTTAAAGATTGAATCGCTTTAAATAATTGGATTACATGTTCTTTATTTTCAACATACTTTTCTAAATTAAAGGAAGATGGAACTTCCCGATCAAATGTAATGATCGATAATAACTTTCTTTTCTTTCTTTTTCGAATTTCGTCAAGAACGATATGTTTCGCAATACTAAATAGCCATGTTTTAACACTTGATTGATGACCAAACCGATCCATCGCTGTATAAGCCCTTACGAAGGTGTCATGAACTAAATCTTCACATGCTTGTTGTTCGCCAATCATAAACCATATAAAACGATAAATTTCTTCATAATATAATTCATACCACTTCATAACGAGATTTTGTTTTTCCTCATTCAAATTCAACATCACCTACTTTCCGATTCTAACTATTAGTCGTTCGAAATAAATATTTGTGACGGATAAAATCTTATCTTAGTGAATTATACTAGTAATACACTTTCTCATTACATTTTCTGTTTGTCCAACATTAAAATAAATTAAAAATCAGTTTTGAATTTCTTCCATTTTTCCAATGATATTTCCTTTCTAATTTTTAAAGAAAAAACGTGTAAAAAGGATTACTTTTTACACGTTTTTTTCCTACTATTCAAAATTTCTTTTAAAAATATTTTTTCTTATCACGCTCTTCTTTCAAAATTTCTACTGCTTCTCTAAATCTTTGGGAGTGAATGACTTCTCTTTCTCTCAGAAACCTTAATCCGTCATTTAAATCAGGGTCATCGGACATATCTATGAGCCATTGATATGTAGCTCTTGCTTTTTCCTCTGCTGCAATGTCTTCATATAAATCCGCAATTGGATCACCTTTTGCTTGAATATATGACGCTGTCCATGGAACTCCAGCTGCATTATGGTAAAATAACGCACCATCATGATTAGCATAATGCTCACCAAGTCCTGCGTCTCTTAACTGCTCTGGTGTTGCATCCTTTGTGAGCTTATAAACCATTGTTGCAATCATTTCAAGGTGAGCAAACTCTTCTGTCCCTATATCTGTTAATAAACCAACAACTTTATCTGGGATTGTATATCGCTGGTTTAAATATCTTAATGCCGCTGCAAGTTCACCATCAGCTCCACCATATTGTTCAATTAAAAATTTGGCTAGCCTTGGATTACATGTACTTACCCTTACAGGATATTGAAGTTTCTTCTCATAGATCCACATTACCAATTCTCCTTTCCTTTAAACTTGCCAAGGCCAAGGTGCTCTTCCCCAGCTCCAATTAGCATCTGAAAAACTATTTCCATATTGTTGTAGTGGTCCGAACTTTGATTCAAATGTTTGTTTTAATTGTTTCGAGTACTGTGCAAATTGATTATATTGTTGAATGGCCTGAATATCGTTCGGGTGTGTATCTAAATAAAGGGTTAGTTCAACTAACACAAAGTCAGCTGCTTGAATTTCTTCTAGCAATTGATAATATTCCTCAGGTAATTCCTTCACCTTATTCCCTCCCTTTCATTTCATACGGATTGTCATAAAAGTCATAAAATAAAGGCCATAATGTACCTTTATATAATGCTGTTTTTGGTGGGAATTGTTGCAAATTCGGTGGCTGAAATCCGATGTATAAATTGGGAGGAGTTGAATAAAATTTAACACCTATTGGCTTACAAGGGTCAAATCGACTATGAAACGGCCGATACGTTTTCATTTTCGTAAATGTTTTGGGTGGCTGTTTATTCAAATGACACACCTCTTTTTTGTAATATCTTCCCTTTTACACATATTCTTTTACGGCTTGTTTTTATGACATGAAGTACATTTAATTATTTTCTTGCCAATAAAAAAAACGGGTTTACTTCTACCCGTTCAACATCAAAACCTATTATTAAATCATTTTATTCTTTTTTTAAGTGCTGATTTCCAAGATTCGCTTAATTCTTTTATATCAATCGCCCTTTTCATTTTTTCTAAATTATACTTTTCATTGAAAAATAAATGGTGTAAATCCATTACTGTAAACTGATTTTGCTTTCTATCTATTAAATGAACTTTATCGTCTTTTTTGATTGTTCCTTCTTTTATAATTCGAAAAAAATAACCAGTGAAGCCCGTTTCAAAGATCCGTTTTAACAGGTGCTCAAATCCTGTTCGTTTTTCAATTGTATGACAAGGCATTCTCCCTTCTGAAATTTGTACAATAACTTCCCCAATTTGAAATATATCTCCTACATATACTTCATCCTCGAGCAATCCTGTTACTGTCATATTTTCACCAAAAGAACATTTTGGTAAAGGTTTCTTATATTCATCTTCAAAAAAAGCGTATCGCTCAATGGGATATGCACAAATTACTCGGTCTAAACCACCGTGAAAGGTTTTATTCGCTACATCATCACCATCAATAATCTCTTTTGTAACCGTTAAATACTCGACTTCTTCTTTTTGAATACCAGATATGTATTCCTTTCCTTTATGGTCCATTAGTTTTTTTGGTTTTCCGCGATAAAGTGCCTGAATCGTTCCGTACATTGTATCCTCCAGTATTTCTTTTTTCATAAGTCTAACAATAAAACCATTTCATTGTCTACATTATCAAAAATAAATTTATTATTTTTTTCTTAAATTAGTAATTTATGGTTGAAATTAACCTATTTATCTTATATTATATTAAATGTAACCGCTTACATTCCTCAAAAAACTTCCTCTACTATTGTTCACCCAAGATTATTACATAAATTAAAAATATTTTGGGAGGGTGATGTATGAGTCAATTAATGCTTACAAACAATGAAAAATTGGCTAAGTTTTTAAAGGGAAAGAAAAAGCTTTATATTAATGGAAAATTTGTAGAAAGTGTATCAGGAAAAACTTTTGATACACCTAATCCAGCTACTGGGAAAACATTAGCAACTGTTTATGAAGCTGATAAAGAGGACATTGACCTTGCTGTACGTGCTGCAAGAGAAGCATTTGAAAAAGGACCATGGTCTAAAATGAGTGCTGCTAAAAGAAGTCGCCTAATGTATAAGCTTGCTGATTTAATGGAAGAGCATAAAGAAGAATTAGCGATGCTTGAAACATTAGACAATGGAAAGCCAATTCGTGAAACGAAAAATGCTGACATACCACTTTCGATTGAGCATATGCGTTATTATGCAGGTTGGGCTACCAAAATTGTTGGACAAACGATACCAGTAAGCGGATCTTATTTTAACTACACAAGGCATGAGCCTGTAGGAGTGGTTGGACAAATTATTCCATGGAACTTCCCATTATTAATGGCTATGTGGAAGCTAGGTGCAGCACTAGCCACAGGTTGTACGGTTGTACTAAAACCAGCTGAACAAACTCCTTTAACAGCCCTTTACTTAGCTGAATTAATTGAAGAAGCTGGTTTCCCACCAGGAGTTGTAAATATAGTTCCTGGATATGGGGAAACAGCTGGTCAAGCTTTAGTTCATCACCCTGATGTTGACAAAATTGCTTTTACCGGTTCAACTGAAGTCGGAAAATTAATTATGCAAAATGCTGCGAAAGATTTGAAACGCGTGACACTGGAATTAGGAGGTAAATCTCCAAACATTATTTTACCTGATGCTGACCTTTCAAAAGCGATTCCAGGTGCATTAAATGGTGTAATGTTTAACCAAGGACAGGTATGCTGTGCAGGGTCACGTGTTTTCATTCAGAAAAAACATTATGATAATGTGGTAGCTGATATGGTTTCCCATGCCAAAAATATTCGTCAAGGCTCTGGCTTAAATCCAGAAACAGAAATGGGACCGCTCGTAAGCTCTGAACAGCAAACACGCGTACTAAATTACATTGAAAAAGGTGTGGAAGAAGGAGCTGAAATTTTAACAGGTGGTGGTTCACCTTCAAAAGAAGGATATTTCGTATCTCCAACGATCTTTTCAGCAGTTAATGATAACATGACAATTGCAAAGGAAGAAATTTTTGGACCAGTAATTGCAGCTATGCCATATGATGATTTAGATGATGTCATCGATAGAGCTAATGACACACATTATGGTCTTGCAGCTGGTGTATGGACTAGGGATGTTGCGAAAGCCCATTATATTGCAAATAATTTAAAAGCTGGTACAGTGTGGGTAAATTGTTACAACGTATTTGACGCAGCTTCCCCATTTGGTGGTTATAAACAATCTGGTTTAGGTCGAGAAATGGGTTCCTACGCTCTTGATAATTATACAGAAGTCAAAAGCGTATGGATCAGCTTAAAGTAAAATAATTCACTTTTTATATTTTGGGACTGTCCGATAAGTCCCTAAAATAAAACCCGAGGAGAAAAAACAAGTGTTTTTTTGAAATAATTACAGAATCTGTAATGGAGATCGGTTGATTGAAATAAAGGTGGCGGCGACTCCAGCGGGAACAGCACGAGCCGAAGACCCCACAGACAAGCTTTCGTGTCGAGGAAGCTGATAGAAAAGCGAAGGCGACTGATGAGCGTCGTACGAACGGGAGACTCTCCCTCACTGAGATAAAGGAGACACCACGAGAAATCGAGTGGATGTTGACTTATCGTAGGGGAGGGAGAGGGTCGTTCGCTAGACGTTAGGAGCCGGAGCTAGACAGGCCGTGCCCGCGGAAAGCGTCCGCCACTTAAATGAAATCAACCAGCTAATTCCTATGATAGGGGCTGTTTTAAACAGCCTTTTTTTGACGTTCTTTTTTCTTAACACCCAAAACAATTTCTAGCATATAGTAATGAAGGATAAAGCTTTAAGGAGGGCTTGTATAATGGAGAATCAAAGAGATGAATACCATTCTAAAATAATGAATTGGGTAGAACATTTAAAAGATCAGTTAGAAAATAGTCGCTATATTTTAGAAGAACAAGAATTCAATTTATTAAATCAAAAAATCCATGATCTAAATCATCATTTAACTTCTAATGTTCATTCGAATGAACAAGAAATTTACGATCAAGCGCTTGAACTTCATCACTCTTTCCGTAATGCATTTGAACAAAATTATGTCCCAATAGGTAAACACCGTCTACCTCCCCTCCCCTACCCATATGATGCTCTTGAACCTTATATCGATGAAGAAATCATGAGACTTCATCATTTAAAGCATCACCAAAGCTATGTAGATGGATTAAATAAAGCTGAAAAGAAAATGGAAGAAGCAAGAAGACAAGGTAATTTTGAATTACTTAAGCATTGGGAACGCGAAGCAAGCTTTAATGGTGCAGGACATTACTTGCATACGATTTTCTGGAATATTATGAGTCCTTCCGGAAGAAGAGAGCCAAAAGGAGAACTTAGAAGAGAAATTGAAAAAAGCTTTGGAAGCTTTAATGCAATGAAAAAACATTTTTCTGAAGCGGCTAAACAAGTAGAAGCCGTTGGGTGGGCTATTTTAGTATGGTCACCTAGATCACGTCGACTAGAAATTTTACAAGCAGAAAAACATCAAAATTTAAGTCAATGGGATGTTGTTCCATTACTTGTTTTAGATGTTTGGGAACATGCCTATTATCTACAATATAAAAACGAACGAGCTAAATATGTTGAAAATTGGTGGAATGTTGTCAATTGGGAAGAAGTAGAAAAAAGATTTCTTGAGGCTCAAAAATTAAAATGGAAACCATATTAAGAAGCGTCTACCTATCGACAAAAGGTGCTGGAGAATCTATAAGGAGGCTTTCGACTCCACAGCATTGTCGAAGCTACCTAACCCGATAGCTGGAGCTAGACATCTATTTAAAATATTTTTAGATTAATTCCTTAAGTAAACACGATATACTTCGATATCATAAAAGGTCATTTTTTTTAGTTTCTATTTTCCTTTAGCTCTGGAAAAAATGTCATTTACATGGTATAAATTTTAATAGTGATGAATTGATTACTCATAAAAATCGCCCTTTCTGTAAATGTTTGTTTGGTCACATTACAATTTACTAGAAAGGGCGATTTTTTGCTCTTTTTTGAATTAATAACAGGACCTGAAATGAAGATCCTTTGATTGATGTGAAGGTGGCGCCGACTCCTGCGGAAACAGCACGAGCCGAAGACCCCACAGACGAGCTGGCGAGTCGGAGGCTGATAGAAAAGCGAAGGCGACTGCCCAGCGTCGTACGAACGGGAGACTCTCCCGCACTGAGATAAAGGAGATACTGCGAGTAAAACGAGCAGATATCGACTTATCGTAGGGGAGGGAGA
>Ga0180433_10000752_pt1 | contig 55118 bp, 77 predicted proteins | sample SS_ome_8_FD_132980 | JGI IMG/M metagenome (GOLD analysis project Ga0180433, IMG submission 132980) | Hypersaline lake sediment archaeal communities from the Salton Sea, California, USA - SS_1_D_1 metaG | ecosystem: Environmental > Aquatic > Non-marine Saline and Alkaline > Hypersaline >...
CGCTGTTCGGAAGTGAAACACATCCCAACAGCGCTGGTTACAAAGCCATCGCGACGGCGCTGGCAACACGAATCCAATCGCTGCAATGAGGTGTTTGTATGTACCGCTCGGCAGCCCTCATTCCTATGTTGTGGTCTCTGATCGCCGCCGAGAGCGCGATTAACGAAGACACGTCGCTGAGTCTGAGTCTTTTCATCGCTGGGGTCGCTTTCACCGGCATGGTCCTCTGGCGGATCGGCAAGGACCGCCAGCAGATGATCGACCGCCTGCAAACTCTGGAGCGCGACATCAAGGACATGAAGGAGCGTTGCGAGCGTCGATACGAATCCCTTTTCAGGTCTCTGAGTGATAAAGGAGCCAAGCAATGAAATGGATCATGGCATTGGCCGGGATGCTTGTGTTGGCCGGCTGCGGAAGTCCGCTCTACGAGGCCAGACAGTTTCTCCAGAGCGAAGCGGGCCAGAAGCTCGTGGACAAGATGGAGGTCTCCGGCGAGCTGGAGAACCCCTGCGTCGAGGTATACGGGATCTCGGGATTCGGTATGCGGGCGATCGGCGTGACGACGACGGCCCGGTGGTCGGGGGAAGTGAGCGACGACGAGCGTGGTTTCGGCCCCGCCCTCGCCGATACCCAGCCGGCCAAAGGCGACGATGATGAGCGAGAACCCGGCGGTTGAGACGGTTCGGGAGCACGCGCGCCACCGATTCGTGCCCGAGGGCTGGACTTTGCTTGACTGGGCACAGGTCCAGTGGACCAGGGCACAAAGCACGCGGATCTCGAATCCCGAACTCGCCGACGCGCTGGAGGAGTACGCCCGATGCCTCGAAGATGTGCGCGATCCAGACGGCGGCGATTGACGGCGTGGCGATTCCTCGGTGCCTTGGCCGCCCTGTTGGGTCTCGGCGGCTGTATCGGCCTGATCCTGGCCGTCGGACCCGGATGCACCGAGGGCGCGGTCCAGCTTGCCGCCGCGGCTCCCGTGATCCCCGCTGAAGCCGTGAAACTCGAAGTCCAAGCCGGAGCCGTCACCGCCTCCATGCCTGCCATCGAAGTCCCCCCTGAAGTCGTCTCCGTCCGGTTCGAGCCCGGCGCCATCGCCCTTCAGGTCGATGCGCCGGTCCAGACCGCCGGCATCCCCGAAGCCTCCGCGACCCGGCTCGCCGACTGGATCGGGGCCGGCATCCTCGTCTTCATCGTCGGTTGGTTCCTGCCCCGGCCGAAAGACCTCCTGGATTGGTGGCGAAGGCGAAATGGGGGCAAGGCCGCCGCTCCAGACGGCCCGTAGACCCGCCAAAAGGCACCTTCGTTCGCGCGCCACGTCCCTGGAGCCGTCCGGACGGCCTCTGGGATGGGCCGAATCGTTCCTGGGTGATTCTGGCGTCCCCTGGGGCCGTATGGGGTATTCACCCCAAAACGTCGGGGGGGCTTGACAGGGGCTTGCGGCGTCGAATATCGTGCCGGCTATGGCGCCGGGAAAACGGATACATCCTGGAACTAATCCTCGTCGGGCTCTTTGTCCCGACGCCATTACCCGCCCGGCGAGGCTTGAAAACACCGAAGGCCCGAGATCGAAAGGTCCCGGGCCTTCTTTGTGCGCCACGCATTGTGGTGCGCGACATAGCGTCTGCTATGGTTTTGTACCACGTTTCTTACCTGAAAGCAAAAAACGTGGTGGGCCGACTCCTGAAGTACCCAGCCCTGCGCGGTTGCCGGCGCAGGACATGCACTGGGGGCGCTCGATTTCGGGCGCCTTGGAGCAGGAGCAGTCCGGAGAGGCCCTACAGAACGTGGCACACCCGCATGCCTTGACGGCCAATGCCACGAATTTCTGAGACTATCCGGACGGAGCAGGCGCGAACGAGCACGGACCCGACAAGTACAAGGGTCTGCTGTTGATGGGGTCTTCTCAATCCGCAGAGCCCCCAGATCCATACATGCGGAGTAAAAGAAAAGGTGCGCGAACGTTCGCGCGAGCGCGCGAGCGCTCTTTATTGAGAAGGGTTTATGATTGCGGATGTTCAGGCGATCGTTCGCGCCCGCCACCCAGAAACCGCCCTTGAGAACCCGGGCTGGACTCGTCATTCCCCAATGACTCCATCTCGCCCGTAATAGACTTGGTTGACAATGGCAGTCATGCAGTTCTGGCAATCGCGTGGGTCCGGAGCAACCCCGCACACTGAAATTGCCTGGCTGAAGGTCTCCGCCCATGAGTACCCCAGAAGTCGGTTCGCCTCGGCCGCGAGGAGCATCGTCGAGACATCATCTTGGGTCATGTCCAACGGCCTGCAAACCATTCTGAGATAGTTGTTTACGACGAGCCGGCGTTCCTGTTCGAGCAGCGGGTCGGAACCCGTTTCGTCCGTCGTACCCGGAAGCGGCGCACAAGTCTGTCCCGAGATTAGGATGACCAGCAGCGAAAATGGGGCGACCCGTTTCATGGGAATCTCCTTGCCTTTCTTGCCATGATCCCGTCAGATAGCGTAGCGAACGTCACTGTTTTCAATGGTAGGAGCACGTTGTGAGCCAGTCTGCGGGGCAGGTTGTTTCGGCCCATCCGGTGATTCCGGACGCTACGGCCAAGCGCCAGGCCATCGGCCGGGTCTGTGCGTATCTCAACCGGCAGGACGCCTCGTTTGTCGTCGGCTTCGCCGATGCGCTTCAGCGCCTGCCTTGTGCCGTATCTGAACCTCGTCGCCACCGACCTTTTTCCGAGCCTCTGAAAGTCGTTCAAGCTCCTGAAGATCAAACCACGCCTCCGCCTTCATCGCCGCGATCTGATCCCGAATCTCAGCATAGCGGCGCTCCGTGAACAATTCCCTGGCGTTTGGGCTGAGGATGTAGAAGGCTTCCAGGGCGGCAATAAGGGTGCGATACTGCGTCATGCCTTTCCGCGCGCACCACTGCTGAAGCCGCTCCACGTCCTCCTCGGGCAGATCCGATCCAAGTTTCTTTGTCGCCATAAATGCAAACCTAGCATGGACTTCCATTATTGCAACGCATGAATCCACAGGTGAACCCGTGTTTTCTGCTTGCACCCTGGGAAAACGTGTGGTATCCTTGCTTCCATGAGCGACGAAGCACCGAGAGTGAAGCAGGTCACGCTTTCGCCCGAGTCCCACGCAGACCTAGAACGGCTTGCCGTGGAGGACCGGCGAACCCTGCGGGCGGAACTCGAATACCTTATCGACGAAGAAACCGAGCGCCGGTCCAAGCCCACCGCCGAACCGGCCGTCGAAATCGAATGCTCCTGACCCATGGACGATAATCCGTCGCAGGGAGGCGGGACAATGGTTTGGACACACCGAGAAACAACCACCCAGGAACATTTCGCGATTTTCAACCATGGTCGTTGTTTCGGCGGGCGAGGGGTCTATGCGGCGAGGCTGGTCAGACAAGGATGCGGCCGTCGTGCTGGAGATCCGGCCCTCGAAGGTTTCCCAGTCGCTCGTGCCGGCGATTCGGAAGGTGGCGCGTCTAAGCCGAATCGACCCACTCCGCACCCGGCTCATGATCGAAGAGGCCATGGAACAACTCGACCCCATGACAGACGAGGAGCTAGAACTGCTTCGCCGCCTCCAGACTGGCCGGCTGGATCGCGACGAGCTTCACCCCAGGCGACGGAAAGCCTGATGCAGGAAGGCAGGGATGCCGGTGCCAGCACAAATTGACCCGATCGACGAGCTGCTAGCCTCCTTCAAGGACGACGGGGCCGTCAAAAGGCGGGTCGAGGCGAGCGCCACGGCCCTGGCCGGCATGGACCCGCATCGGAGGCGGCAGATTCGAGCACGCATCGCTGAGATGCCTCTTTCGTCGAGGTCGGCCTATCTGCGGGCGGTGGCCAAACAAGCCTCCCCTCGGCTGGCAATCAAGGCACACTGTATGGAGTGTTGCGGGTGGGGGCGGCGGGCTGTCGCGGAGTGTACCGGCTTCGCCTGCCCGCTCTGGGAGTACCGCCCGTTTCAGAGTTCGGCCGACAGCGAGGGCGACGAGGATGATGCGGAACACGCTGATTGACATCTTGCCACCGTCGATTGCCCTGGTCGCCTACCTGTTCGGATTCACGCTCCTGCACGGTGTCAGTGTTGCGATGAATCCTGAGTTGCAGCGAGTGGACTGGGGCGTGTGGCTGATCGCCGGTCTGCTGGTGATCGTGTTCTGGGGCTGTCTGAGAAGGTCTTGGCATCTCTAACGATGGAGGATGGCTCATGGAACTCTGGCACGGAATGGCTTTGAAACTGCGCTTCACGACGCCCATGTGTGGCGGGCGACCGCGCGACGATGAACTGGTCGAGCGCTGGTGCGAGCTTCGTAAGCCCAGTGACCCGGCCCATGCCCGGTTGAAAAGCGGGATCGGCCCGGATGGTCGCCGGCCGCGGTCGATGGCTGAGGTGGTCGAGCAGGTGGCGGCCACGACTGACGTTCTGCCCGACGAGGACCAGGACAGCGAACTGAGGAAAGTATGGGTCGGCTTTTCCAAGGACGACAACGGCCTTTTCGTACCTGGCGGAAACCTCCGGGCGCATATCAAGGCGTGCGCGGAAACGCTCGGGCCGATCTTCAAGGCCGGCCATGTGGACGGCATGAAGGCCGTCATGAACTTCAAGAGCAAGATGACAAAGGTGTGCTACATCCAGGAGGACCGCATCTACCTGCTCAATGGCGATGGCCAACACGTTCAGGAGGCCACGGGCCACCGCGATGCGACGATGCAGGTGATGACCGCCCTCGGACCAAGAACGTGCCTGAAGCGCGTGGATTTTGTTAATCCGTGCGCACTGGCGGCTACCGTAATGCTGCTACAGGGCGGCGAGATCAACCGCGACCACTTGGTTGCCTGCCTGGAGTACGGCAAGCTCCAGGGTTTCAACCAGGACCGGTCGCTGGGCTTCGGCCGCTACGACTACGAGCTGGGCGAATGATCGGCGGATTGGGGTGGAGTGGCATGATCGGCGATGTGGATGGGGGTGCTGAGATGTGATCGGCGTGCTGACTTGTGGTGTGCTGACTTGTCGTGGTCGGCGACTTGGAATGGGGTGAGTTGGCCGGCGAGTTGGGGTGATATGGCGTGATCGTTCCAATGGTGGAGTGCCACAGATGACACCTTGGAGATTGGTGCGAGGTTTGAATGTCCTGTCAACGACACCTACGGCGCACCCCTTCAGCTCTCGGTCGGCGTCGCTTCCGGCCGGGGGCTTGCATCATCCTTCTGCGGCGCTTTGTCGCCGGCGAGAGTCGGCGGCAAGGCTTGGCCGGGCGCGCGGATCGGCCGCGCAAGTTGATCCGTGCGTTCCGGCCTCTGTATGGGCTAAGCCGTGAGTGCCTGCTGTCCGGGTAGCAGGGCAGCAAAAACCGCGGATGTGATTTCTCCCTTGCTCCCGCGTCGGTGAGACTCCGGCGCGGGGGAATTGGCGCGGTCTTCCCACACACGCGCGAACTCGCAGCGGATTCGGGAGTGCAGCCCCCATAACCCGGTTGCAATGGGGGCCGTAGCCAGGAGCCAGCCTAGAGGCGCTGAAGACCGGGATGAAGCTGCGGGGCTGTCGGCGTAGGGCTCATGCGACTGTGATCGCGGCCTGACGATCGTCGGCAGTGAGTAGGACCAGCGCCGGGTGATCTGGCAGCCCGGCGCCACTTTTGACAACCGAATTGCGACGGTGTGTGCACCGGACGGTGCATGCGGTGCTGCGCTGCCGGCGAGATAGGACCGTAAAAGGTGGCCGGCCGGTGGTGGGGACCCGGGTGGGGAATCCGGGACCGTCGCGAGTTTTGTGGTGTGGACGCAAGCACTGATTCTCTCCCCCTCCCGTGGGCGCGGTGCATTCCAGTCGGTTCAGCCCGCGCCGCGCCCCGGAAAGTGACGCCCGCGGTGGACCGCGGAGCTTGAGCCCGGCGCCGGGCATGATGCCGCAAGGCGCCGGGCCGGTTTGGAGCAAGTCGGAATGCCGATCACCCCATGGCAACGCAAAAAGCGAAAGGAATCACTCGGCGGGTCCGACATGGCGGCATTGTTCGGATGTGATCCCTGGAAGACTGAGTATGACGTGTGGCTGGACAAGACCTTTCGCGTCGAGGACACACCTACTACGAAAGCCATGGAGGAAGGCAGTCTGTTTGAGCCTGTTGTCCTGGACTACGCCGAACGGCTGCATGGCCCCCTACTGCGGAATCAGCGACGCTCGGCCCCGAACCTCCCACTAGCCTCGAACATTGACGCCATCGTGCGGTCAGACGGTCTTCCGGTTGAAGCAAAGACCGTGCATTTCCAGTCTCCTGTTTTCGCCGAATATGGCGACGAAGGAACCCACCAGGTTCCCGAGCACGTCGCGGTGCAGGCTCATGCCCATATGCTCTGCCTGCGTCTTAAGGTCGAACTCTGCCTGGTTCCGGTGCTGCTGGGTGGAACGCTGCGAGAGTACACGGTGCTCCTGAATCGCGAGCTGGCCGACATGATCGCCGACAAGGCCGACCGCTGGTGGCATGACCATGTGGTGTTGGATCAGGCGCCGGATGGAGTGCCCACGCTCGGGGTTATCCGCCGATTGAAACGCATCCAGGGCAAGCTCGCCGACATACCCGCCGAAGTCGTCGCGAAGTGGCAGAAGGCCAAAGAGGCCCGGAAACAGGCCGAAGAAACTGAGGAGCAATATGAGGCCGAGATGCTGGCCGCGCTCGGGGATGCCACGGTCGGCGACTACGGCGACCCTGAGCGGCTGCTGGTGCTCCAGAGCGTTGATATGCCCGAAGGAACAAAGAAGGCCCACACACAAATCCGGAAATACCTGAAGAAGCGAGAAGGAGCCGAACTATGAGCGACCAGACGGCGTTGGCAAAAAGGGGGCCGGGTGACAGTCCCCTCGTGCAGCGGGCAGAAGGCAGTGCGGGGCAGATCGAAGTTGCGATGACGCGGGCTGCGCAGGAAGTCCAGGCAGCGATGGTCATGGCGCGCAGGTTCCCGCGGGATGAACGGGCAGCCTATGCGAGGATCATCAACGCCTGCAAACGCAAATCGCTTGCCGAGCAGTCTCAGTATGCCTACCCGCGTGGCAGCTCCAAAGTTGAAGGCCCAACTATCCGGCTCGCCGAAGCGATCGCACAGAATTGGGGCAACCTGGACTCCGGCATCATCGAACTCGAGCAGCGGAACGGCGAAAGCACGATGATGGCCTACTGCTGGGACTTGGAAACGAACAATCGCCAGACGAAGGTCTTTAATGTGCCCCATTTGCGGCGGAAAGGCGATCAGAACGTCAGGCTGCATGACCCCCGCGACATCTACGAAATGATGGCCAATCAGGGTGCCCGTCGCCTGCGGTCGTGCATCCTGGCCTGCATCCCGGGGGACATCACAGAAGCGGCCATCAATCAGTGCAACAAGACGCTGGCGGAAGGCAGCAAGGAGCCGTTGGGTGATCGCGTTCGGTCCATGGTCGCGGCCTTCGGTGAGTACAACGTCAAGCCTGGCATGATTGAGGGACGGCTGGGGCATTCACTGGATTCGGTCAGTGAGACCGAACTGATAGCCCTCCGAAAGATATACACCAGCCTCAAGGACAACATGGCTGGCGTCGGGGACTTTTTTGAGCAATCACGGGATGCGAGCAAGTCGCCAGCCCAGAACATCGTTGCCAGGGAACGAGGGAAGGGCAAGGCGGGCCAGCTACCCGAAGAATCCAAACAGCCGGAGACTGAAACACCGCAAGGCGATTTCACACCATTCCCCGAGCCCGAGGACCCGCCTGAGGCTCAACCGGCGACCGGTTCCAAGGCCGAGCCGGAGCCAGAGCCCGAGCCGGAGCCAGCCGACGAGAGCGTGCCCAACATCTCGTTCGACCAGATCGGCACCGTAGCCGTGGGATCGAAATTCGCCACGATGGCGCAAGTGGACAAGGTTGAAGAGCGGGCGATGCAGGGCAGCAACAAGGTGTACCACTGGGTCTGGCTCTTCGGCGGGGCGGCCGACAAGATCCGGGCGACCTACTGGGGATCCCTCCCTGGATGGGTGAAGCGCAACGCGACTGCCGAAATCGTCGCCAAGCGCGACAAGGACTACGGCAAGTCCATGCGCATCACCATCCTCGAATGGAACGAGGTGCAGCAATGATCTGCCCGAATTGCTACCACGACGGCGACGATTACCCGTCCATCCCCGGCGTCGATGGCTCAGCCCGGCCACAGCTCACGGCCTGCCCCGAATGTGGTTCGGCAATCGTGATCGACGAATGGGACAACGCCTGCCGCCTCAGCGCCAACGCCTACATGGAACTCCCCCACTGGCTCCAGGCCGAGTTGCGGTCGATGCGGAGGTGCGGGGTGAGCAAGCTTCACAGGGAGCTTCGCGTACCCACAGGGACGTAGTGGGAAGGGGCTCGGATGCCCAAGGACTCGATTAACATGCCTCGTGCGATCCTCGCGGCCCCCGACCTTACGCCCATGGCCAAAATCGTCTACGCACTCATGGCCGACGGGAGCACTTCGAGGGGCCTTTGTAGGCTCAGTTTGCGTTCTTTGGCAGCCCAGATAAGTGTCGACAAGGCCACAATCGCGCGCGCGCTCGCCGACCTTAGAAACGTCGGCCTCATTACAGCGCAACTCCATGGCAGAGGCAAACTTACGGAACATGTCGTCCGCCGCCCAACTGTCCGCAAAGCGCGGTCACCGCAAAGCGCGTACACTTCCAAACTGTCCGCAAAGCGCATACAGTCGGGAGATGTAAGTCCTGCCCCCGAAAGCACTTGCGCCGAGGAGCCCCATAGTGTCCGCAAAGCGCGTACAGTTGAGCAGCCACCCGAAGACGTTCCAGACCAGATCATCGACCTTGCCCGGCAGTTTTTCGGCCAGCCGGCCATTGGCAGTTATCCCCTCGGGCTTTTGGGTGAGCGCATCAGCACTTACGGGGCCAATGTCGTCGAAGTCGGCTTGAAGATCGCCATCGAGGGCAACCCCTCCCGCCGCTCCTGGGCCTATCTCGACAGCATCCTCAAAAGCGGGGCTCAGCGATTCAGGGACGAACAGGGCAAGCATCGGCCCCGCCGGCGGCCCAAGCCGAAGGCCCTTCTGGACGCCGAGGAGGAGGCCGAAGCCAAGGAATCCAGGCGGCAACTGGAGGAGCTGTTCTGATGCCGGCGATGACGTGGGACCAATATGCCGAGCAAGTCGAGCCGGTGCTTCGCGATCTGTGGCCCAAATGGGACTACAACGACGAAATCGCGACCATCGTACATCGGAAAGTCAGCGGATACTTTCCTGAAACGGTCGTGAAAGCAATGCGTCGGCACCGGGAGGAATCGTTCGACGGATCGGCCCGGGTGCATCCGCGGCCCAACATCGGGACCGTCACGGAACTCTGTCGCAAAGCCGTCGAGGGCGAACGAAAGACATCGTGGCTGGATCGCCAGGTGCGTGAGCATCAGGAGCACTACTCCTGGTGGGCTCACAAGGGCTGGGAGTGCCCACCGGAACACGAGTTGCGGGCCATGATTCAAGAAGGCAGACAGACGCCGCTCCAACTCCACTGCCGGAAAGAAGTCGGCAAGATCGGGCGGATGCTGTTTCACCCGGGTTACAAGACGCGGCGGGACCTAGGCGCCGCTGAGGCGGAAAGCGAGGCAGCGGAATGATCGTCATCGGTATCGACCCGGGGCTGACCGGCGCCTTGGTTGCAATGGGGAGATTCGAGCCGATTGCCATCTCGATGCCCGTAATAGGCACAGGTAAACGCGGCCGGAGGCAGGTCGATGCAAAAGGTTTGAAGGAATGGCTGGATCGTGTCGCCGTTTTCGACGACGAACCCCCGCACGTCTTCATTGAGAAGGTCTTCGCCATGGGCCGGCATTTAGACAAAAGAACGGGGCGGATGGTCGGCCAGAGCACCATGACGGCGTTCACGTTCGGCATGGGATATGGAATAATCTTGGGCGTTGTCGAATCGCTTGGTTTCCCACACACACTCGTTTCGCCGAAGACGTGGCAAAAGGCCATGCTGCGCGATCTGGCGCACGAGGATACGAAGAAGGCATCGGTCTGGCGAGCAAACCAATTGTTTCCGCATGTGCAACTAAAACGCACGTCGCGCTCCCGCATCGACGATCACGGCATGGCGGACGCCTTATTGATCGCTGAGTACGGCAGTCGGCAACTGAGAGGCGAGAGGGTCTTTTGATATGCGGCGAGGCCCTCTGAATACCTGGCAGCTCGCCGAAGCCTGGGAGGCTGAGCATGGCGAATTACGCTGTGTGCTGTGCGGCGAGCTTCTGAAGTTGCGCGACGCCGACACGACGTGGTACAAAGGCCAACCGTTCTGCTCGGATCACGACGCCCTGCTGATTCAAGGCATGCAGGAAGCCGAAGAGGAACGCAAGCGGCAACGGCTGCCCGATCCATACTACGCGAGGTGAGTGATGATGGCCGATTGGCTTCTGTTTCTGTGGATATACGCAATGGCTTGGCTCGATCTGTTGCTCTGGCCAGTGGCGCTGATGGGAGGTGCGACGTGAATGTGTATGTAGCATCATCTTGGCGGAATGAACGACAACCTGCAATTGTCGCCGCACTGCGATCCGCAGGATACGAAGTCTATGACTTTCGTAATCCACAGGAGGATGATAGGGGGTTCCACTGGTCTCAAATAGATGAAGGTTGGCGGTCATGGACAGTAAGTCAGTTCTGCGAAGGCTTATTGCACCCCTTGGCGGACGCAGGCTACGACAAGGATATTGCCGCCCTCGAGGCCGCAGACGTTTGTGTGCTCGTTCTCCCGGCCGGGGCATCGGCGCACCTAGAAGCAGGATACCACGCCGGGCAAGGCAAGCCACTGATGATTCTCGCGACCAACGGAGAGCCAGAACTCATGTATAAGATGGCGAGTCATATCTGCGAGACGATCGACCAAATGCTTTCAGCATTGGAAATCTGGGCCGTCGATGGGACAGTGTGACATGAAATGCCAACGGTGCGGAGCTTGTTGCCGCACGCTACTCGTCGAGTGCGATTACGATGACTGCGTCCGTGAGCCGAGGCTGCTTAAGCCATCCACCAATCCGCACGGCCTATCGCTGGCGGATTTAGAAGGCGGCGAGAAGTGCATCAAGCTCTGGCGCTGTCGTTTTCTTGGCCCAGACAACCTGTGCACGATCTACGCAACGCGACCGCAGGAATGCCGCGATTTTGAGCCTGGCAACCCGAAATGCCTAGAAGCCCGCGAAGAATGCCACACGGGAGATATGCCATGACACCCGACGAACTAAAAACCGTGCTCGCAGAACATGGAAAGTGGCTGCGCGGTGATGGTGGAAAACAGGCGGATCTCCGCAGGGCGTATCTCCACGGGGCGGATCTCAGCGGGGCGAATCTCCGCGGGGCGAATCTCATCGAGGCGTATCTCAGCGGGGCGGATCTCATCGAGGCGAATCTCATCGGGGCGAATCTCAGCGGGGCGAATCTCAGCGGGGCGAATCTCAGCGGGGCGGATCTCCGCGGGGCGAATCTCAGCGGGGCGAATCTCAGCGGGGCGGATCTCCGCGGGGCGGATCTCAGCGGGGCGTATCTCAGCAGGGCGGATCTCAGCAGGGCCACGCTTAACTGGGACTCCCACGATCTGCTGGCTGAGATACTGCGACAGGCGGCCGGCGACGATATAGCCAAGCGCAAGCTGGCCGGACTCGTGCTGGTGGGTCGCGATTGGTGCTGGGACGATTTTCTCGCGTTAGATGATCCGCTGCGTGATTGGGCGCTTGATACGCTGGCGGTATACGCGACACCTGATGACGACGCGCCGGACGAAATACAGAAGCGAGCGGGAGGTGCGACGTGAGCGACATAGCCAATGAACTGCGGCGCGCAGCGCAACCTCTACATGCGCCGACGACCGAATTGATCAAAGACGCGGCCGCCGAGCTGGAGCGGCTGGAGCGGGATAATGAGAATTTGCGTAGCTTGGTAGGTGAATTGGCGACCTGGCTCAAAGACCCGCCACCACCAGCGCCGCCGGAGCACATCTGCGGCCCGGATGCCAACTGCGACTTCGATTGTATGCTCCGTGCCAGGATGTACGAGACGTTAGATAATGCCCGCGCCGCCATCCGCGCCGCAGAGGAGGTCGAAGATGAGTAAACCAGACAAGCGATTTGTACTGCGGACCAAGGCGAATCAACTGATCGGCGGACCTGATTGCTCGCTGCTCGATCCGCTCTCGCCCGACGAAGCCGATGCGCTCCGCACGCATGACTCGCAGGTGGTATGCGAGGTGATAAGCGCAACAGACATGGAGACGCTCAGATCGTCGCACCGGCAGTTGTTGAGCCTCGCCCGGTCGCTGTGCTATGTCATTGCGTCGAGAAATGGTCGGCTCGAAAGGGAGCTACGCGAATTGGTTGATGCTACACGCAAGGCGTCGTTTGCGATGACAATTCGCGAGGCGGACGCCATGATAAATGCCGCCGAGGTTATCGAGGAGGAGCAGTGATGAAAGCCTACGGCGCCATCTTCCGCGGCTGGGAAGTGCGAGCGTTCCTCGATGGAACGAAGACGCGGTACACGGTGCCGATGAAGACGCAACCGCCGGCCAGCACCAGGCGCATGGTTCCATCTCAATCCACGCGACATTGGTTGCCCGTTGTTCCTCAGGTGCGCGGCCCCCTCGGCTGTCTGGGGCGGGGGCCGCTGGATATCCAGGGTTGCGGCCAACCAATCTGCGTCAATGGGCCAATTGTCGGCGACCGCGTGTGGGTGAAGGAAACGTGGGAACTCATCCAGATCATCGAAGACACTTACTGCGGCGGATGGGATGGCGATACATGGAAGGGCTCAATTCCAAAGTACAGGCCGAACCGCTGCGCTATTCGCTATCGGGCTACAGATGATGACCCATCTGAAGGCTCATGGCGCCCATCTATCAGTCTGCCTCGTTGGGCTTCACGCTTGACGCTGGAGGTGGCGGAACTGCGGATGCGGCGAGTGCAGGACATGGGGCCGGACGACGCGAACGCAGAGGGGTGCCCGGATGAACTTGGGGGCGAATACTGCGTCGACGGAATGGACGCGAGCGTTGTCTGGTTCATGGATCACTGGGACAGACGCTACCTGCGGAAAGGTCTGGGTTGGGACCGCAACCCTTGGGTTATCGTCCGCGACGTGCGGCGAGTGGAGGAATCCGAACCATGAGCGAACAACGCATTCCGGAGCGTAGGCGCTGCCCCGTATGTGGCAATGAAGGCTATATGTTAGACGAGCCGACAGTTGACAATCGTATTCGCCAACTTGAGGCAGAGAATGCCCGCCTGCGCAGACAAGTCGAGGCGTGGGAACAGGCCGTCAATGCGTGCGAGCAAGCCATGGATGTGGACAGCCCAACGGCCTTTGGAGCCAACGCGCTCGCCCATATGTCTATTATCCGTCACCATGTGCGACTGCTTTTGGAGCGCAAACTATGAGAACGCTACAGGACATCGCGCGCGGCCTGCGTGAGCTGTCGATGAACACGGGCCGTGCCGACGTAAGCTTCTGGCTATGTGAATACGCGGGCGAACTCGACAAACACGTCGCCGAGAATGTTTGCCACGGAACCATGGGTGATAATCCGCAAAACACGCCGCGCGTGCCACCGCCGGAAGATGGTTTATACCTCGTTACGGCACAGGGCAACGTCACAATGTTTGAATGGTTTGGCCCGCCATCCGATGCCGAGGCGCTGCAGAAGTTGCCGAAAACGCAAGATGGTGTGCGCCTTGCGCCGGGCGACAGCGCATGGCACGCGCACGATCTACATGGCCGACCATGCGAACCCGTTGAAGGGAAAGTGGAATGGCATGGTGATCCGTATGCGTTTTTAACACGGCTGAGGCTCCCCGCAGGCAAGAACCTGATGGATGTTCTGTGTTATCATCCCATAGAAGAATGCTATTCCACCCGCGAGGCCGCAGAGGCGGCGGAGGATCACGATGAATGATAACATGATCGGCTGTACGTGCATGGAACCCGGATGTCTTGCCTGTAAATTGACGCTTGCCAGAGCTACGATAGCCGACTTGCGTGGCAAGGCCGAGGGGCTTGAAGCCATTGTCTCCCGCCTGCCGAAGACGGCGGACGGGGCGCGCGTCGTGCCGCTCGATAGCGCGTGGGCCATCGTCGATTTCTACGGGCGCCCATGCGATCCGGTCGAGGGTACGGTCTGTCTCGACGAGGACTGGAAAGGCTTCGCGGTGCAGCTACTCTTACCCGGCAACAACCCGGCAATGCGAACGATGAAGTACCTTCCGGTCGGCGACTGCTACTCCACCCGCGAGGCCGCAGAAGCAGCGGAGGAACAACCATGAACGGCGATCTGCGGGAAGATTTGCGAGCATTGAAAGCGGAAAACAGCCGCCTCGAATCGCAACTGTCCGACGCCCAGCGCCAGATTGCCGTGCTGACTTCGTGGGTCGATAGTGCTATCGCCGCCCTCGAACCCGTGCTCGCCGAGTATGACGCCGATGGTGAGTGCGCGCTGCCCGAGATCGTAAGCGGCGTGGTGGCGGATCTGTTGCGCCTCCGCGACGAGAACAAACAGTTGCGCCAAGCAAACGAGGAATACCGCGGCTGGGAAAACTGGCGGCATGGCCTCTGGCTTATTGGTGAGGGGGAAATCGGGCCAAGCGCCGAGTACATCGGCTCCGTTGCCGACGCCGAGGCGCTGAAGAAGCTGCCGAGGACACGGGACGGAAAGCTCGTCGTGCCGGGGATGACGCTCTATGTTTTGAAATATGGGCGCCACGCATTCTCCGCAGAAAACTTCCATTGGAAAATCGACAGTTATCCAGACCAGGCGTTTGTCCGCGGATATTGGGGCACGAGTGGCTACGACAGTGATTTTAGGTGGTCCAACTGCTATTCCACCCGCGAGGCCGCAGAAGCAGCGGAGAACAGCGATGCCTAAGTACCGATGCTTTACGTGCGGACGCGTGCTCGATGTCAGCAGATGCCTAGAGCCTGGGCCTGTGGCGTATGACGTGCACCCATGCCTGCGATGCCAAGAAGCAGCCCATGCACGAGGCTACCATGTTGCTATGCGTGAGAACCGAGCAGCCGAACAGGGGCAATACGATGGCCAAGAAGAAGCGTAAGCGACTCAGGCAGGGCCGCGACTGGCACGGATGGGCGTGGAAGACGAGAAGCGGGAAGTTCTTCTTCTTCGCTGAGCCCAGAATGCCGAAAATCCCTGCCGATCTTGGGAATGGCCAGTGGGTCCGCGTGAAGTTCGTTGAGGTGCAATAACAGTGCGGTGGTCGGCGTGGATGGTGACACGCTCTGCGGTGAAGCGGTCCGGCGAGATACCACGGGAAGTGTGCGGTGTTCGATTACTCATTATGGGTTCGGGCCGGCATGCCCGTGGAACGGACTGGGATACTGCGACACAGGCAGGATGCACGTAGCTGGTCCCTGGAGCGTAAACCGGACGAATGCAACCCGGGTCAGAACCGGGACTACCGCACACAAATTCTTTCGTAGCGAACTGGGCCGTGAATGGCAGAACCGAAGTACAAGGTTCCGATCGCAGGCGAAGGGCGCGCCTGGCCAAGTCCAGAGCCCTGCTATTGTAAAACCGCGGCGAGGCCCTCGGGCGGCATGGGGAGCTTGCCATGGGCTGACGCTCCATAAGCCCACCACGCCGCTTTTCAAGGAGACAAACGATGTCAGTAGGCAACAAGGCCGCGTTCCCGATGAATCTCGGGCTCGACCAGGACGGCCAGCAGCAACATGTGCGCGGAATGACATACGGCGAGTGGTTGTTTGGCCAATGCCTGCGCAGTTGCTTGGAGCACCGAGGCGGCGCAAAGACGGTGGAGGAGTTAGTTGATATTGCTCTCGCCGCGACAAACGACGCAATCGCCAAGCTCGATGCCGAGCCTGCCGGAAGGCGAGGTGAAACATGATCGTGCATTGGTACTCGGGGCTCAGGCAAGGCACGATCTTCGGGCCGAACGACTTCGGTTCCGTCGCGCGCCTTGATGCGTGCCACTCGATAGACAACGCCGACGAACGCCTTGCAATGCTCGGCTGGCGTCGGCGCGAAGCATGGCGCAAAACCGAGTGGGGCTACGAAGCCAAGCTGCGGAGGCGATGATGGACCGTTACGTGCTGCTCGACGAAAACGGCAACATCTGCCCCTATCTCGGCGCGCCTACATGCACCTGGGAGCAGGCACGGCACTATCTGCCCAGCGGTGATCGCGCCAGCGCCGGTCTCCAGGTGTACCGCCTGGAACCAGCACAGTCGCCCGATGACGCGAAACGCATTCTGCACAGCCGCCTTGAGGGCTTAAGGATCATCCGTGGCGCCCCCACGGCTATCTACTGGGAAACGTGCGCCGACGGCATGGACCGGGTGAGGCTCGGCGAGCCGATGGATGATGTCCGCGGCACTGCACTGTGCGACATGTTCTGTGTCGCATTTCGTGCCTATTGGCAGGCCGAGTGCCAGAGGGTTGGGATAACGCAGGAGTTGTAGGTGGGTATGCCGACTGATCTGATCCAGATCGAGGAGCGCATGTACTCCGCCCCCGAGGTCGCGCGCCTTGTGCATCGGAGTCCAGGCTACGTGCAACTCCTGTTGGATCGCGGCCAGCTTGAGGGCGTCCGTTCGCGAAGCCCGAGCGGCCGACCCGGACAGTGGCGCATCTACCCTAATAGCTTGCGTAAATGGCTCGGTGTGGATGCCAAGCCGGCGCGGGGGCCTTCCCGGCGCGAGGTGGAAGCAGAGATTGAACGGTATGAGCGAAAACGCAAAGGCGATGGGTAAACCGGTGGGACAACTTCGCGGCAGGGTCATCGCGCCCACCTGCGTTCAGGTGCGCGACCAGAACGGCGTAGTGGCCGGCGTCCACCTATACCCTGGGCACACGGCAGAGCAAGTGCTATGCGCCCTGAAAACGCTGAACGCCTGCACATACAGGGAGGCTGCCGCTTCCGCCGATGCCCTTGACCTCCTCGACGAGATTTCGGTGGACTCCGATTGTAAATACCGCGACCAGGCTCGGCGCATCATGGCGAAAGCGGGGTATGATAGCGAATGAGATGACAGGCCGTAGTTGATGCGCCGTTGTTCGTGGCCCTTTAAGAGGAAGAACCATGACGAATGGCCCTGAGGACGAGGAACTTTTCGCCGTCGAAACCCAGCGGTTGCTCGACGAGATTGAGCGGCGCTATCCAATGGGGGTACTCATGCTTCAGCGAGAAGGCCGGAATGAAGGTAGTACCATGTACCTCATGCGAAGATGGGGTAATACGCTATGGAATGTTGGGGCCGCCGATAAGCTGAGGCGGGAGGCGAGAGCTGAGCACGATGGACTATGGGTTGTGCCGCCAGACCCAGAAGAAGAGGAGAACCCATGACTTACGACGAAGCCAAAGACGTAACGATGCCGTTCGGAAAGTACAAGGGGAAGACGTTGGCCGAAATCGCCGAGGCCGACGTGATGTACCTGGATTGGTTGAACGACGGGAAGCTCTACGGGAAGCTGAAGCCCGCGGTTGAAGCGGCCTGCGAGCAATTCGCCCACGAGATCGAGGCGAAGATGGCGGAGCGGGAAGGGGATCATAGCTAACCGACCGCTGGCCCCTTCAATTTCCTGGCCGCCTCCTTGGCCCGCCTGGATCGGATCTGGGCGTATATCTGGGTTGTGGTGATGCGGGAATGGCCCAAAAGCTCCTGAAGCACCTCCAGCGATCCTGGCTTTCCGTCGTCGCCGTGGTCCAAGTAGTGCTGCGCAAACGTATGTCTGAGCGAGTAGACAGACCTAAGCCCGGCCCGGTAGCAGATCGCGTGCAGGCCATCCTTGCTATAGGGTTTGCCCAAGCGGCTGGGGAATACCCACTTGCCGCCTCGTTTCCGGCGTTGTCCGCGAAGGATCTCAGCAGCGTCTGGCGGGAGGTAGATCGTGCGGGATTTTCCATGGGCGGATGTCTTGTGCTTCTGCTTTGTGATGATGCCGGCCCGCAGATCCACTTCCGACCATTCCAGAAGCCGCGCCTCCGACGGCCGGCACCCCGTAGCCAGGATGAAGCGCAACAGCGGCTTGGCGCGTCCACGAATCCGTGAAAAGGCGGCCCGGATTTTGCTCAGCGATTCGTCCCGCCGCCCGGCCGTGGGCGGCGCGGACTTGATTCGTCGAGGCAACTGCCGGATCCAACCTTGCTCGTGCCCCCACCTCCAAGCGCGAGCCGCCGCCCCGACATACCGACGTACCGTCCACGGGCTCAGTCCTGCCGCCTCGAGTCTTTCGGCAAGCCCTTGGAGGTCGGCCGGAGCCAATTCGGAAAGCAAGCGCGGACCAGACGCCGAAACCCAGTGGTGCAGATTCCCCAAATCGGACGGATGGAGATCGGTCCAGGCGTTAACAAGCCCAGCCACAGAAATTGGTTTCGGCCGCTGCCTCCCGCCGGCTTCCAACAACTCGTCGGCCCGGCGGTAAGCTTCGGCCGCATCCGTACCAAGATAGTGCTGTTTGCGGTTCAGCTTCAGCGTGTACCACGGTTTCCGCCCGCGGCGCCGATGACGCTGTACCGAAGGATGCCAGCCCATGTGTAAATCGCCCAAGGGGGAGCGCGAATGCTCAAGGGGGAGCGCTTGGACGCCCCCGCCTGTTGGCATCATGCCCGGAAGTCGCGTGATTTCAAGCCCTTAGCGACTGGGCGATGACGGGCTCGAACCGCCGACCTCCTCCTTGTAAGGGAGGAATCCTTGCCTTGGCGCAAAAGCAACCGGGCATTGACGAAACAAAGACTGGATGCGCTCCCCCTTGCCCCTCAAACGACACCGAAAAACATTGGGGTTTTGACCCAAGGGGGAGCGCTAGAGCCGTGCGAGGATATCCTGCCAGTGCTGGCGGACGTAGGAGGCGCCACCTAGGTCGCGTAGCCTGCGCCGAACCGTCGAACGATCCACGCCGGCAGCACGGGCGGCCTCTATCACACCGAGGTCATGCTGGCCGACGAGACGCACGAGCTTGGCTAGCGAGACTTTGTAGTGGCCGCTGCCCCGACCTCCCCAGCCGCAAGGCGGGTCGGGCGGTTCCTCTCCGTTTTTCTCGGCCTTGGCCACACGCTTCTTGTGCAAGGTCAGGGTCCGCCGGACGTAGGATTCGCTCGTGTTCATTAGGGTTGCCAGGGCGGATATGCTTTCACCTTGTTCCCGTCTCCTGATGATTTCCTTAGCCTTTGCTTTGGCCGCTTCGATACCGGCCTGCTGGGCGGACAGTATACGTTCCCGATGCGCCTCTGCAAAAGCCAAGTGCATCGCGACCATCACCTTGAGAATGGCTTGCCCCATCCAATTGTGGGGATTGACCTCAAGGGTGTTGTCTACAAAGATCATCTTCACCCCGGCCCGCTGCCATTTGTCGATGGCCACAAGCCCGTCAATCATGGTGCGGGCAAACCGATCGACCGAGTACATCACCACGGTATGTATCTCGCCGTGGAAGATGGCCTTTTCCAATTGGTAGATCCCAGGCCGCTGCATTTCCGATCCGGTTTCTCCCTCGTCGATGTACCAGTAATCGAGCGGGATGGTCATCCCATGACCACGTAGATACCGTTTGATCGATTCCTGTTGTGCCTTGACGTTTTGGTCGTCGGTGCTCACACGCATGTAGACGGCCGCGTGGTTATCATTTGTCATGGTTCTGTCAGCTCCAGCATGGCCGCCAACGAGGTGCGCAGCTTGTCCTCAGCCCAGTGCACGTTCAGGCTTTGGGCGATAATCTCCGCCAGCGCGATCTTTTCACCGCGATCCATATCATCGGCTTCGACTGTGGCCACGATGTTGTCATTGTGATCCAGGACGTGAAAACCCGAGTTATGAAAAGGCGGCTTCATAGTTGGTCTCCTTCTTTCGCATCCCGCAGGACGCCATCCATTACCGCCGCATAGGTCTGAACGGCTCTGAATGAAGCTCGAACAACTGCGCCCTGTAGGTTTCGGCAAGCCATATCCGTCCAGGGGCACAGCTCAAATGAGTTCGCGATCCATCGCCCGTAAATGTAAAGGCTCGCGGATTGTGTGGTCGCCTCTCGGTTGGCATGGCACTTTGGATGCTGCAATGCTCGTGCATCTCACTCGTTACGATCTTATGACATTCCGGGCAGTATGCGTTGTTCTGGTATTTCTTGGGCTTGCGCTTATGGCAACGGGCGCAGTGCTCCAACAACCAAGGTGCGCTCTTTGCCACGTCTTCAATCTGTCGCAATGTCTCGGGCAAGTCCATTAAACACCGCTTCGCACTGCCCCTCAGTCATATCGCCCTGCGCGCCTCTCTCCAGGTCAGGCCGCAGGCGACCGCAGCGCGGGCACTTGATTGTTGCGCCCCGATCATTCGTCCGCCCGCAGTAGCATTGCCAGGTGGATAGATTCGGATCGCATCGCCAGCAAATGACGCGCCTGTGCTCATCGTCGATCAGGTCCCACGGCTTGCGCGAGAGCGCAACCGCATTGTTATGTGACCAGCCAAGTTGCCATAGCAGCCTGCGCCTCTCCGCCCTGCCAAGCCGCGCCCATTTGTCCGCCGTCATTGGTGATACAGCTTCCAATCGCATCTTGCACCGCCTTTCCGGTGCGACTAACCTCAATGCGCCGTCGGGACACGCGCCCGCCGGCCAGCCCCCCGGCCAGTCGCATGGCGCGGGGGGCAAGTTGTCTTCACGCCTCAAAAGCGCCCGCCCGGGGTGCCGGGGTGCAGGGCAGAGCCCCGGCCGGCAGGAGAGATTACTGCTTCACACGCGCGGCGATTATCGCCAGGTCTTCGCCCGGAACATTCGGTTTCCGGCCCTGAACAAACTTCACGAGATTGCCGACGTGATTCTTTCCGACGCCGAGCCTATCGGCAAGCCGGTCAGCACCCAGCTCCGCCAGCATCGGCGCCAGCGTGTCCCGCAAGGCAGCCCGATCAACCGCCGCTTGGCCGCGGCGGTCCGCGTGTTCCTGCGCGAGCCGTCGCGCTTTGGCCTCGTCGCGCAGGTAGCCTTCTCGCTCCAGCGTCGCCAGCGCTGCGGCCATGGCTTCGGCCCCTGATTCGTATACCACGCTATGCGGGCCTACGTCCCCATGGCCCGGTACGCGAGTGATCCTCGCGATCCACCCGGATTCCCATTCCGCGTCAGCGGGCGGATTCTCGCCGATCCCGGCGTAGTAGTCCGCCACACTCTCGGGGTCTTGCTGCTCGATTCGGACGGTCGCGGTCTCGACCGCAGGGATATAGCGCGGTGCGCGGCTCCCCTGATTCCGGACCGAGTTTGGTCGCCAAAGGTTCGCCCGCATGATTCTCTCCTTTCGCCCCGGCGTGCCGCCGGAAGGCCCTGCGCCGCATGGCCCAGGCCCCGGGGCTCCGTGGAGCCCGGGGGTGAGGGTCAGGCTGTCGCCTCGTGTTCGGCCAGCAGCGCCGCGCAGATGGCCCGCCCGATCTCATCGCACAGCTCCGGCCAAGCCGATCGCACCGCAGAGCCGCGCGTGTCGCCCTCATCGGGCAGGCCGAGCACGGCCTCGATGATTCGCGCGCCTTCGTTCGCCGCGCACCACTCAGCGTGATCATTTGTCGTGCCGTCTGCCCAGCAGCCTACCCGCCATTCGGCGTGCTCCTCGGACATGTGGCCGGCGAGGCGCCAGGAAATATGAGCCACACCCGACAGCCAGTCGCACGCCTCCTCGCGATTTGCGCGGACATCGGTGATGGCGCAGACTTCGATCGGGATCGCCCCTAGCTCACCCTGCCATACGTTTTCGTCGCACATGATCATCTCTCCTTTCGCCCCGGCGATGCCGGGAAAATGGGGCTATGCCGCCTGTAGCTCCATGCTCAGCAGACGGGCCGGGAGTTGGTTCAACTGGTCGCGGATGTTCAACCCGAAATACTTGACGAGCTTGTCGGCCCACTTGGGATCATCGGGTATCGGCAAGCCTTCGGCCTCGGCGATGCGCTCCAGGTAGCGCGCCACGTCACCCGATCGCACCTTCTGCAGCTCAAAGCGTGTCCACCGGGACAAGAGGATGCCGTCCGTCCAGTCGGTTTCGGTCGTGGTCCCCACGATCAGCACGTGGGCGGGGAGCGCTTCGAGCAGCGAAAGCAGATGGTCGGCCGCTCGCCCGGTGACCGTGTGTATCTCGTCAATGACGTAGAGCTTGCGGCCGTGCCCGCCACACCCGTAGATCATCATGTCGTTGGCGAGTTGACGGAGCCGACCCACGTCGCATTCGGCCGATTCGATCTTGTGCATGTCCCAATCGGACACGCCCCATTTGCGAGCAGCGCACTCGGCAAGCGTCGTCTTGCCGCTGCCCGAGGGACCGGTCAACAGAAACGCCAGACCCGAATCGTGCGCCTCTCCGAGATACCATTCCATGGCCCGGATCACGCGCTCCTGTCCGATCACGTCATCAAACGTCCGCGGTCTGTATTTCTCGGCTAACATGCGTCACCGCCTTCCCACGCCGGCCATAGGTGCCGGCACTGACTCGGCAGGTGGTCCGCGACGATGGCGGCAAGCTCCGGCGCCGGGCATGCCGCGCGGTGGTCGTCAATCATGAGGCTTGCCAAGCCGTTGCGATCCACGCCGACGTGTACGCGGTGACCAGCGAGTGCGGCATACGGCCACTGGCTGTTGGGCCTGTCAGCCCAAGCGCGGGTATCGCGCCGGCTCAGGAGCATCGTGTAGCCGCATATTGCTCCGGAGGGTTCGGTTCGCGGATTTACGTACATCATGCACCCCCTGCCGGCTTGGTAATGTCCACCAGTCGCCAACCAAAATGCGGCGCGAGGAAGTCCGCATCGGTGACGACGAAAAGTCGGCCAGCATTGGTAATCCACCATACGTACATCAGTTGCCGGGTCTCACACGCCATCGCGCAGGCGCACTGGTAAGCGTGGGCCTGGCTGGCGTAATGAGTCCGGCATGTCTCGCCCGTGCGCCTCTCTTGCGCCCGGGCTTCACTCAGGGCGGCTTCCATTTGCAGTCGGTCGGTCGTGTTCATCGTGCGCCTCTCTGTTCCTGCGAAATAGACGGGACTACCCCGCCTAGCGGGCAGGGCGCCCCGATCATCCCATCGTCAACACTTCGCCCCACGGCGCGGAGCGCCGGGCGGGCTCCGGTGTCACCCACAGGACCGGATAGTCGGGCTCCGCGTCCGGGTATTCCGAGCACTCCAGATCGGTGAAGTAAACAAGCGCGGCGGGTTCGATTCCCTGCCGGTCAATCCAATCGAACACCGGGCGGAATGAGGTCCCGCCTCCGCCGCGCGGGTCAACGTCGATGGGCAAGTCCGCGGTCGAATACTCCGCCGTCGATTGAATCGCGGTATCGCAACAGACGACATGGGCCGTAGTCGGGTACGCGCCGAGCGCGTCCGATAGTGCCGCGCAGAACCGGGACAGGGCGGGCTTGTCAATAGACCCGGAGGTATCGACCGCCAGAACCACGCACGGCAATTCATCGGACCGGAGGGACGGCAAGGCGAAACCGCTCTGCAGATACCTCCGCGACGGGCGAGCCCAATCGTAATCATTCCGGGCGCAGCGCTGCACGAAATCCGCAAGCACTACGCGCCAATCCAAGGACCGGTCCGTCAGCTTGTCCACAAGGCGGGCAATCGCGCCGGGCAAGTCCCCGGCCGCCCGTGCGGACTTGGCCGCCTGCACCGTCGCAACCTGCCAATCCGCCTCCGATGGGCAATCGGCATCGGCCGAATCCCCATCGACTATCGCACCGCACCGGCCGGGATCGGGCGCCCCGCCAGGCTGCGGAGCGCCCGTCCCGTCGGCACCGTCTGAAGCTTGTCCTGCGCCGGTATCCTCCGATGGGCCGGGCAAGCCGGAGGGACCCGGCTCCCCGGCTTGGCCCGCCTGCGGGTCAACGGCCATGGCGCCGTATATCTGCTCGGCGGATTGCCCGTCGAATCGCGGAGCCCGGAGCGCCCCGGCCGGGAGCTGAAAGCCGGATTCGGCCAGAATCGCGTTTATCGCGTAGTCGGCCGACACGTTCCATCGCTTCAAGTCCCGGCCGTCCCGGCGCCATTGGTGTCCGTGGGCGCAGTGCAGGACCTCATGCGCCAGAAGCCCGCGGACCTCCGGCGCGGTCAATCCGTCGATAAATCCCGGATTGAATCGGACGGACTTCCCATCGGTTGCCGCGGTATCAACTCCGGGATCGGCCACAAGCCGGAGGCGCAATGCCAGGGACCCGTAGAACGGGAAGTCCAGTACCAGCGCGGTCCGGGCTTTCGTCAGCTTGTCAACGGCGGTCACGAGACACCTCCGCCCATGTAGGCGGCCATGGCCGATTGAATCTGCCGGGCTTGGTCCGCGACCTCCGCCCGGTGCCGCTTGTCGTCCCGGAGGTCCTGCGGATTCAGACCGGCCAGACGGCGCTCGACGTCCTGCCGGGCCGCTTCCAGATTGGCGTCCCCGGTCAGATTCAGCTTGGGAAGCAAACCGCACAAGTCCCGCACGTTGCCGATCAGGGAATCGCGGAAAACCGCGTCCGAATCGGACAGACGGGACACGATATGCGAGACCGCATCGTACAAGCGCTGCCATGCGTCGCGCATCGCTTCCGAGACCGCGGATTCGGTCCGCGCCCCGATCTCACGGCGAATCCGGTCAACCTCCGCGTCTGAAAGCTGCACCCGGAAGTCATCGGCGGCCGGGATCGGGTCAACGGACATATCCCACGTATAGCGTGACCGGATTTGATCGGCCGGAGGATAATCCTCCGGTCTGAACATGCCATTGAGGCGGAGTTGCGCCTGTTGCACGAGCGCCGGATACGCGCCGACAAGGGCGTTGACCGCTTGCCAGAAGTGGTCCTGCGCTTCCCGCATGTCCTTTGAGTAGTCAAACCACGCGGCCGACGGCAAGATCCGGGCTCCGTCGTCGCGCCACGGCAGAGTGTACTTGTAGTGCGTCAACCGGGCGGCCGATGCCGCGGATTGAACCGCCTTGATCGATTCGGCCGCCACCAGCAGCTTGTTGTAGCGCCCCGCGTCGGCGGATGCTTGGTGGGTCCGGCAGACTTCCGCCGTGATTTCCTTGTCGTGCTTACGGGCGCTCCACTGCGTGATTGACAGACGGGCCAGCATGGCCCGGCTTGTAATGTCAGTGTTCATCGTCGATACCTCCGGATAACGGGCGGAATCCGCCCGGATTGTCACTTGAAGACGTTCGGATTCGCCGTTGCCCATCGTGCGAACGATGGGGCGTTAGCGATAACCGAATCCCTCCGATGCGCGTCCCGCACGAGCAGCGCGGAGAACTCAGACGGCAAGCGCAGCGCGTACCGCAGGATCCGCTCGCCCGTCTGATCGGAGCACTTACCCGCCAGCGCGACACACAAGGTTCGCAGGGTGTCCGGGTCCTGCGGTATGTCGCCCACGTCCGGATTCAACAGAATCCCGTCCGGGCTCGGCAACTGACGCCACACCCGGAGAAACGCCAGAAATTCCGTTGCCGCACCTTGCCCGACCGCGCCGGCCAGAACCTCCGGACCGTCGAATCCGAGACCGATCAGCCGGGACAAGGCCGCCCACGTCCGGGGACAGGGGGAATTCACAAGGTCCGCGGTCGGCTGAAAATCGTGCAATAGCTCCGGCTTGAAGCGCAGGAACGCGACCAGCTCCGGCGCGACACCGGCGCGGAAAGCCCACGAGCACCAGTCGTCAAGGTCGGGCTCCAGTTGCAGGATTGCGGCGAATCGGGACTTGACGGGCTCCAGAATCCCCGTCACGCCGGCCTTGTCCTGCCGACGATTCGACGCAGCCACGAACACGACGGCATCGGATACCGCATGGCCGTTGACGCGCCGGGCCAATAGCAGTTGCATAGCGGCCGCCTGCACGGCCGGGGGCGCTTGCCCGAGGTCGTCCAGAAGACAGACGGTCAATTCCGTCGCCTGGCACAACTGCCGGAGGTCCCCAAACGGCAGAAACTCCGCCCGGCCGTCAACGATCCCCGGCAAGCCCTTGTAGTCGGTCGGGTCCGACACGACAGGATGGGACACGAGCAGTTGCGCCCCGGCCGCCTCCGCGGCTTGTGAGACGAGGTCCGTCTTGCCGATCCCCGGCGCGCCGGCCAGCAACACCGGCAGGCGCGCAGGAATGGTCCGGGACAGGACCTCCGAGACTTCAGACGGTCTCATTGGATTGTGCTCCCGAAACGGGATAGGATGGTAGCGTCGATGGGTCACACCCCATCGGCCGCGCCCCGCGGCAACCCGCATTGCCGGCGGGGTTTTTTCGCCAGTGATACCCTACCACAGAATCGCCGATGGGGCAAGTACGTTCCCCCGGATTCGGGCGGAAAAATACGTAACCTGCTGTGACACAACACGTTAGGCGCGCAAGAAAATCTACTTTTTTTTGGGGCGATACCGATCCGAGGTACATGCGCACTTGCCCCGCGTTCCCGCCTATGCGCGCGCAGCCTACCCTAATTTGGGTAATAGTACCCACTGGGTAATAGTACCCAGAATTGGGTAATGGGTAATTTGGCAGAGTCTTGCCGATATTGTCGAGATCCTGACAACGGGTTCGGCGCGTCCGTCGATGCCATTTACGATTATGCGGTCTGGGTAAGATAGGTAAGATTCGGGCTGGCGGGTGGAATTGGGGTGGAATTGGGGCGGAATTACGGAATTGGCGCGAGACTTGGGGGCGGATGGGGCGTTTGGTGTCCCTCGTGGCCGGCGGTGCTGGCGGGGGCGCCAGAGGGGATCGGGGCAAGTCGGGGGCGGGGCATGTGGAGTACACTCCAAAAGCCCCCTTCGGGTCGGTCGCCAGGAGCGAGCGCGCCCGCCTGGGATGGGGAGATTGGCTATCGAGGCGGATTCCGGGCGGATTCCGGGCGGTTTCCGGCCGCTGCCGGCCGGCGGTTGCGGCCGCTCGGACGGCTAGGCCGGCGGTGTCACGGGTTGCCGCGGGAGGCGCATAATGCCCGCGGCGGCCGGGGGCCACGGACCCCGGCGATTCTCCTGAAAATCAGGAATCCTACCCCCTTTTGAAATTGTTCATTCTGCGCTTCGGCTGGTTTTTCGGACGTATGGTGTGCGTCGGTGGGGCAATAGTGTAGTGAAAGTGCGCACTTTCAATCGGCGGCCAGGAATTCCGCCAGCTCTCGCCCATTTGTCGGTCAACCGCACGCAACCTTCCCCCCTCTCATACTCTCCCCCCTTCTTGGGTGGGTGCGCAGAAACCACGCTTCGTTCGCCCGAGACTGATTTCGGGGGTATCTTGGGTCGGCCCAGGTGATTTGAGGGCCGTGGCGCGCGGAGGAGGCATGGTTTTGGTGGGGTCTACGGATTTCCTCGGGCTGTCGGGATGTTTCCAAACTCGGTTTCCGGGCGCATAGTCGTACCGATTTGGTGCTGTTTCGGTTTTGCGACGTGTGTTTCACGTGAAACGCAGGTCTTGTGTCTGTGGCGTCGGTGGCCTAGGATGTTGTGGGTGGGGGTCTGTGGTGGAGGACGACCATGGCTGAGCCGGTTGCGGGCGATCACGTCGGGATTTTGCCAGTTCTGGTAGAGGGTTGGGCGTTGGGTGGTGTTCCGATCTACATCTGGCCGAGCGGGGATCACGGTCACGACGAGGACAATCTGGACCGGGTTGTGGGCGTATTGGCCGAGATGCGTGCCGCCCAGTCCCGGGAGCGGGTTCGGGCGGAGGCTGGGGCTTCCGCGTTATGGCCGGACGGTAGCGTCTTGAAGGGAAAGTTCTATGCCTGACGGTGGTGTGGACGTGGCATCGGGTTCTGGGCGTTCTCAGGGCGGGCAGAGGCGGCGTGGCGGCGGTGGTTGGCCGGCACGGATGCGGCGGTTGGAGGCTGAGAACCGCGGGATGGCTCGCCAGATCGAGGCGTTGAAGGCGGCATTGCGGAAGGCTGGGGCCGACGCTGACGTGAAGGCGGAGGGCGGCGAGCCTGTGCTGGGCCAGTCGGAGCGGCTGGATCTGGCGTTGAGTCGGGCTCCCCGGGCGAAGATTCAGGGGGACGCGGCGTACTACCGGGCAGACGGGGTATCGAATGTGAAGCGGGTCGTGTGGGACACGGTTCAGGGTTTGTGTACTTCGTTGCGTCTGACGCCGACGTTGCTGGGTCGGGCGCCCCAGGCGTTTTTGGAGGAGCGGGTGAAGTCGATTTGGCCGGTTCTGGCCCATTCGGGTCTGGGCCGATTCGTGGCGAAGTTCGAGCGGCCGGGCGTTTTGGACCTGCACCGGGTTCACATTGCGCAGGTGGTTCAGATGTGCGACACCTTGGATGCGGTGATGCGTCCGCTGCCGAAGGACATTCGCGGGGTGTTGGGCATCGAGCAGGAGTAACGGATCATGCCGGCGGGATACGAGAAGATGCGGGATTCGTTCATTCGGGATGGGATGTCGAAGAAGGCGGCTCAGGCGAAGGCGGCGCGGATCTGGAATGCGAAGCATCCGAAGAACCCGGTGGGCCGGAAACATCGCAGGAAGGGTAAGGGCGGCTGATGGCGGATCATGGGTTGGTGCGGCAATTCCAGGAGGACCTGGAGGAGCTTGAGCGCAAATATGGGGTGTTCCGGCTGACGACGGGATTCCCGGAAGCGATTCTGCTTATCGGTGCGCTTCAGCTTTCGTTGCGTCACCCGGGGATGCGGGGTGAGACGGCCGAGGCACTCCGCCGATTAACGAAGGCGTTGGTTGCGTCGGTTGGCGAGACGGAGACATTGCGGGAGGTTCTCGAAAGGGGCTGGCACGAGGAGTTTGACGAATGCATCGGCGTCCCGGCGGACAACTAACGGGGAATGAGGGCGACTTGCAGCCTGTCCGGTCGATCCATTCAGCGAAGACGGAATTGGTGGCTGACTGCCGGAGCCGGGGCCATGACGTGAAGAAGGTCCGGAGGTACGTGGGTCGGGGAGCCGGGACGTTCCGGGGGCGGTGCGAGCGATGTCAAGGGATCGTGTGGATGAAACGGATTCGGGGCCGGTGGACAAGGCTGGGTCTCGGATATCCGTGCGACTGGATGCTGATGAAGCGCGCGGAGGCGCGGAAGCGCAGGAGTAGTCCGTGCTGAGACTGTTCAAGAAATGGTTTGAGCATCGTCGTGTTCGGCGTGCCTTCGGTCTTACGTCTGCATCGCAAGGCCAACACCATCAGTCGTTACGGGGGCACTATGTCGGGCGATGTGAATGCGGGCGCATCTGGTCATCGGCGCTGAGGGATTCGGGGCCGACAGTGTGGACGATGCTCCAATGTCGCGCGTGTGGCCGCCAGATTCGTGCATTCAAGGTCCCTGGAAAGATGGTTAAAGGCTACGGTGTTGACGCAGTAGAAGTGCCTGCTTGTGACATCCCGAAGCGCATCGTAACGAAGGGCATGACGGTCACGTGTTATCGTGAGGCTCCATGAGTGGGCCGTACGGCAGCGGGCGGAATCCCGAAAGCGGAAGCCGAGGTTTTCTGCATGATGTTGCGTCGCGAGTTGATGAAGGTGTTGACTGGCGCGGTCGGGACGTTGACGTTCTGGCGAACGGCGAAGGCGAACAGTAAGCAGAAGCCGCTCGTCCATTCTCCGTTGAGGTCGATTCATTGGAAATGCCCATACTGCCGGGCCGGATGCCATGCGCGCACACTCGCCATCAACGCAGACCTTTGGCGGGTTTGTTGCACCTGTGGTTGTTCCGGACCTTGTTTCATGGCTGGCGAGCCAGCCGTTGCCGACCATTGTGTTTTTCTGGAGGCGACACAAGAGGGAGCCGCGAGATTTGAGCGGTCTCTGAGGGTGTTGTGGAATGTGCCATGGCGTTGACGGCCTTATAAACCGTCAATGCCTCCATCAACAGCCAGAAGATACGGCCGGGCGGGGCCGCCCCCTCGCTCGGCCGTTTTCTTTTGGCTTGACGGACGTGAATGATGCTGAGCCGACGACAGAGCGCCGACCTCGACCTGCCGCACCTGGCGGCGTGGCTTCCGGAGGAATACTTCGATATGCCGGAAGATCAGCGGCGCATTGCCGAGCGCGCAGCCACGCTTCAGGCGGCCCACCTGCCCCCCGATTACGACGGCCTGGATGAAGAGGCCCGGCTCGAGGCCCGAAAGTCGGTCCTGTCGTCATGGTTCGACCCGGATCGGATTAACGTCCTCTGCACGGACGTAGAGAATCTGATTGCGGCGCACTTCCTTTGGGTCGAGTTCTACCTGAAGCCGGACGCCTACAGCGGGGGTGACTATTTCTTCCGGGACCCGATCACGAAGTACGACCTTGTTCGGGCGGCGATGTCGCCACCGAAACTGGAGGGTCATCCCGCAAAGACGGTCATCCACTGCCCAAGGCACACAACCAAGACGAAGACCCTCATTCACGAAATGTGTTCGATGATGGTCGTGATGCGCCCGCACACCAAGATCCTCGTGAGCGAGGTGAACAAGGATCGGAGCACGGAGGAGCTTCAGGCAATCCGCTTCACGCTCCAGAACAATGAACTGATCGCCCGCGACTTCGGCGGACTCGGGACACTTTACTGCACGAGCTACAAATCCGGGATGAAGTGGAACGATTCGCGCCTGGACATCGCCCTCCATCCCCACACGTCGATCATGGCATTCAGCACGAAATCGAAGCAGCGTGGGCGTCACCCCATTCTGGGCATCATCGACGACCCGGAGGATGACGAGACCGCGCAGGATCAGACCTTCAGGCGGAAGTTCTTCACCAACCTGTTCCGCCGCTACATGGGCATGTTCTACCCAGGCGCCCACATCATCTGGATCGGGACGGTGATGCGGGCATCCTGTCTGCAAATCGCCCTGGCCGACCTGATCGACGTGGACCCCGACAGCCGCAGCGACGTGGAAGAGTACGACGCGCGTTTCAAGGACTGGAACAAGGTCCACTTCCCCATGATCGAGCGCGACCCGGCGACGGGCGAGCGTTACAGCATCATGCAGGACCAGACCTCGGTACGAGCCTATGACGAGAAGCACGAGACGATGGGCGCGGCGGTCGTCGCCTCGGAGCTGGACGGCAAGCCGGTTGCCGAGGGCCAATTCGCACTTGTCCGTGATCCGGTTTGGCACGGCTACATGCACTGCCGGCGCATGGATAATGCGCCCGGTCTGCCGGAAGAATACCTGCTGGATCTCTGCAACGGGCAGATCATGGAATGGCGACAGTGGTTGACGACGGTGCAGGTCGTTGCAGGTTGCGACATCGCGGATTCGACGGCCATTGACGCTGATTTCGGCGCCAACGCGCTGGTGGGAATCGACCCTTACGGGACGGTCTTCGTCCTCGACATCTACGTCAAGCGCATGATCGCCGACGATTGGCCGGAGAAAGCGCTGGGCATGGCATTCGAGTGGGGCGCGGTCCGCCAGGCATTCGATACCGCGGCCATGCAAAAGGTCGTGTTCCGTATGGCCGAACGGCTTCGGATGTTGGCAGAGGAACGCGGCCATTCGCCACCAACACTCGTCGCCCTCGGGAACACGGCCCAGCGCAACAAGCATTTGAAGATTTTGAGTTCACTCCGGCCACTCCACCGCAAGGAATTGATCCGCTATCCCTTCTTCAAGTCGATTCGCACGGATGATGGAAGGACGCACCATCCCTTCCCGCATTCCCACGAGGGCAGTTTCCGGGAACTGTACCGGGAGATCGACACGTATACGGACGAGGGGGCCAGCGGACACGACGACGCGATCGACGCGCTCCAGATGGCGATCCATATCGGGGCGAGGCTGAGGGGCGAGCCCCTGAAAGAGTACGACGAGAACGAGGCGGAACTGAAGAAGTGGGAAGAGGCCGGCGTGGACTGGCGCGCGCGGCGCCATCTGATCCCCTATGAGGCGTGGACGGACGATATGAAAGCTGACGCGGATTCGGATGATCCGGAGCTGGTCGGCGTTGCCGACGAGGTGGACCCGTATGCCTTTTGCTGAGGTGGCCGATGTCTGAACTGTTGATTGTCGCAATCGTGTTCGCCGCCGCCGGGGTTTGTGTCTGGCTGCCGACATGCTGGCTTCTGGCCAGATTGGCGAACCACATTCTCGGCATGACCGGCGTGACGCTGCGCGAGCGCGCCCGGGACCGGCGGGACGCGATGGGATTCGTGCAGCAGACTGCGGAACTTGTGACGGGCGAACTGAAAAACGTGATCGAACAGCACGCCAGGGAGCGACACGCGCAGCGCCAACTCGACGCCAGTGTGGACATGCAGGAGATCCGGGCCAAGCAGCCGCCTCCAGAACCCCAACTCGATCAACCCCAGTATCCCGACGGTCAACCGTCGGAATCACTGATGGAGCACATGAGCCATGATACGGGACCGACTTGATTATCTGCTGAACCGTCTGAAGCGCCCCCCGAACAAGCAGGGGAGGCTTCCGAATACCGATCTCGTCGCCGGGCTGAACAAGGAGGACCGCAAGAGTGCGTCCAACATCGCCAAGCGACTCCGCGAACAATTCGACCGCGGCCTGGACCGGCGTCTGATCCACGCGATCAAATGGACGCAGGTACTCAGTGTCCTGAACGGGATCCACTACTTCAAGATCGATAAGTACGGGCGTTGGTCGCCGGTCAACCCGCGCGAGCCGAACCAGGTCCGCGCCGTCGTGCCCGTCCTGGAGCCGTTCTATCGCTGGGAACATGGGCGCCTGTCCTCGAACCAGCTCGGTGTGGTGGCCCGGCCTTCCACGGGCCACGGTGATTCCGCCTATTTCGAGGCGCAACTGGCCCAGGACGCGATGAATTACTGGGTCGAGGAGACCGATATTGCCTCAGTTGATGACGAGGCGAACCAACACCTACTCGTGTACGGCGGGTGCGCGTTTTTCAGTGAAAAGGTCGCCTGGCGGAATCAAGTCTTTCTTCGGGCCTTCCCATTCTGCGAGTTGTTCCCCATCCCCTACGATTCGCGCAACTGGGTCGAGATGGACGGGGTGGCCCGCATCATCACCGTCTCAAAAGATTGGCTGGAGATGCAGGACGAAGCGTACCGCCGGCGTACCGGTCACGAGCCGTCCCGGCGCATGACCGATCTCGCGGGAACGCAGACAGCCGACATGCACGCCAACTTCACCGGCTTCACGTCGAGCATCCAATACAAGAGCAAGTTCGACGGCGCCACCTGCATGTGGATCTGGATGAAGCCGACCGAGCTGAACCCGTTCGGCGAGCACCTGTTCATGGTCGAGGACGAGCTGTTCGGCTACGTTTCGGGCGTCGATCAGGAAGGGCGCAAGATCGCGCTGGTGGGTGATGAGCTTCCGCTGTTCCCGGTCCACTACAACAAAAAGCCGCACGATTGGTGGCCTTACGGGTTCTGCGAAACACTCGTCCCGATGCAGCTCGAACACAATCGCCAGATGTCCAACCTGGTCGAGTCGGCGAACCGCAACAAGGGCGTGACGGCATACAACAGCGCGTGCATCAATGCGAACGATGTGCAAAACGCGCACTCCGGATTTATCCCCTTCCGGGCGCCGGGGCCGGATGAGCGCATCGCCCCGCTGCTTCATTTCCCGCCGACAAACGTCGGCCGCGACGTTGGCGCCGTACTCCAGGTCTGCGACCAGTTTGCCAAGCAGGGGGCCGGCTATCAGAGCGATATTCTCTTCGGACAACAGGAGGGCCGAACAGAAAGCGGTCCCGCAACGCAGATTCTCAACACCAACGCGCAGATGCCCATGCAGGTCGTGCTCGACCGCAAATGGCGGGCGCTGCGCAAAGCCTACCGCGCCATCTATGAGGACATCCGCCAGGTCTGGCCACCGGAGAAGCATATCCGACTGGAAGGCGCCGACGGGCTGGCACGCGAAGCCGTCATTCAACGGGAGAAGCTGCCCGCCTTGAATGAAATCGAGCTGTCCCCGATGCCGCTCGTCGTCAATGGCCGCGTGGGCATGATTAACATGCTGTTCAACCTGCGCGGCATGAAGGGTGACGATCAGCAAGCACCAATTGTCAGCGAGACGGAGTTCAGGCGCTCACTGCAAATGCTTGGCATGGCGCCTCCGGGCATGGTGTTGTATGACCAGATCGAACAGCGCATCCGCTGGCGGATCAGTCAGCTTATTGGAGACGGCAAGTCCCCGACCATTCCCGTCGTAGACCAGGATCCCGTGGCGCGGCGGTGGCAACGTATGGAGCACCACATTCTTGCCATCCGCATTCTCAAGGAAAAGATCCTCGATCCGGCCTTCCGCACGTACTCGCCCGAGGTTCGGCAGGCGCTCGAGCTCGAACTGAAATATCACCACAGCAGCATTCAAACTTCGCCTCAGCCCGACCTGTTCGACGATCAGGCCGATCGCCATGAGGCCATGCAGATGGAAGCGTATTTGGAAGCGGCGGAGAACAACCCGGAGGACTTCTCGTCCGTGTTCGCGCCGTCCGCAGTCACGATGGCATAGCCAAGGAGGCATTCGATGCCAGAGCCGAACCAACCGAACACGGAACCAGCCGTGAGCCCGGCCACTCCCGCACCGACGGTGGCCAGGCCGAATCCGAAACCGGCAGAGCCGGCCCCGGCGCCGCCGCCGGCTGCCCCGGAGGCCGAATCTCCACAACTCACGATGAACACGCCGTTCAAGATCCCCGGGCCGGACGGTCGGGAGCAGATCGTCACGCTCGGCCAGCTCATCAACAAGGCGAGCGAAGCCGAGAAGAACGCTCTCAGCCCCGAAGATCGCGCCGAATGGGACCGGTGGAAGAAGGTCCAGTCCGGCGACCCCCAGGCGATCCTCGAAATGTTCGGTAAGCCCGCCGAACCGGAGGATCCCACGCCGACGGATTCCGATAGCCGGCTGAAGTCTCTCCAGGACAAACTGACGGAAGCCGAGTCGCGCATTCAGGCGATGGAGGGTTTCCATCGGAGCTTGGGGGAGGTTCAGCAATGCGCCAGTCTGCGGTCTTTGATTCAGAACCACGCCCCAAAGCTCCCGCATCTCGCCAAGGCGGCTGAGGCGAATCAGAACGTCGTCCGCCAGATCAACGCCCAGATGCGCCAGAGCGAAGAACAACTCAAGCAGGCTGGGCTGGACTTGAATCAGGTGCCGCAGGACGAACGATCGAAATTCGTCGCCAAGGCACTCGTCGCCTGGGAGGAGCACTTCCAGGAGCTTGCCAAGGCATTCGGAGCCCAGTTGCCGCAGACCCCGGCGCCCGGGCAATCACCCAGCATGGTCGATGACCAGACGCGGGATCAGAAAGCCGGCGCCGGCCTTCCGCCTCGATTCCGCGTCGTGAACGGGCAGGTGGTCGATCAGAACGGCCAGCCGGTCAGCCTCACGCCTGCCGGACAGATGACTGTGCCGAACTTCATCCCTAGCCCCGCAACGAGCGGCACGCCGGCCGGTAATGTGGTTGGCACCCAGGCAGACCAGCCTTTCGGCGTGGATGAACTTCGCCAGCGGATGCGGGCCAGCGCCCAGACCATGGGCGCCCAGCAGCAGTAAGGAGCCCTGAATGATTGAAGAACAACTGACAATCGGCGGCTTTGTTCCGTTTCCGAGTCACGTTCTTGTGGAACCTCTGCCGCCTGACCAGAAGGTCGGCACAATGAAGCTGATCGAGGTGCCGCAGGCCCACCAAGAGAAAAAGGCCCTCGGCTGGGTGCGGAGGCTGAATCCCAATGACGACGGTAAAGTCTTTACTGTGGGTGACTTAGTGCTCTTTGCGGATTCAGCAGGCCATGACGTCCGGCTCGAAGGCCGCGATCTGAAGATTCTTCAGTACGTCGGTCTCGAAGACAGCGAAATCCTCGGTTGGTGGCCGGTGGGAACCGTGTCGATTTGACGCAACACAAGATGTGGTGTACACTTTGAACGACAACTCAACATGCCGGGCCAAGCTGCCCAGCGGAGCCGTGGCGCTCCCCAGCCTGTGATGGCGACATCCCATATCGGACTGTGATGCCCGGGGGACCCTCCTGTTCCCGGCCTCTGTCTCACCCGACACCGCCAGAGCCGTGGCGCTCGTGGAGAAAGCACGGAATCGGCGCGTAGCCGTTCCAACGAAACCTGCTTTCCACGCGAGGCACTACCATGGCTGTTGGAGATGCTTTCAACCAATTCGAGACCCTGCTTCGCGAGCATCTTGAGAGTTCCGTCCTGAAACTGATTGTCGAGGCGGACGACCCGATCTGGTCGTTCCTCCAGACGGTCACGAACACGCGGAAGATGGGCCGCATCACCGGCGCCGGCTCGAAAACGGCCGGCGATCCGGGCTATGAGGCCCGCTGGGAAGTCCTCTTCCAGCGCGGCGGCCGGGTCACAGGGGCGCACTTCGGAGATACCGAAGCGACGCTTATGGGACCGGGCAACGCCCTGGTGATGGGACTCGGGACCGGGGGCCAGTACCCCGACCCGACCATGACGCCCCAGCGGTCCTATCTGGAGCTGGTGAGCTTTCTGAAGAAGGCTCGCGGCTCGATCGTCATCTCCCGCGATCAGATCGAAGCCAAGCTGCTCGGAAGCCCGGTCGAGGACGTGGCTGCCGGTCACGTCGAAGACGGGACGTATCAGGTTCGGGCGCTCATCAGCGCATTATCCTGGAGCCAGGGCGATGGCGCATTGGCCCAACTGAACGACGCCGGCGGCGCTGTGATTGCCGAGGCGAACCCCACCTGGATCGACATCGACGCCGGAACCTGCCATCGGTTCGTGAAAGGGCAGACCTACGTCGCGGCCACGACCAACGTGAACAAATTCGACACGCCGCGGGCTGGGGTTCTTCACAACCCCGGCCACATGCACTGTGTCAGCGTTGACCGCGACAATCGGCGGATCGCGCTCCAGGCCGACCCGGGCGAGGGTGACATCACCCTCACCGACGACGACTGGATCATTTACCAGAGTATGTGGGACTTCACCACGGCGGCTACCGGGGCGACGGACAATACGCCGTCCCTGTCACCGAACGGTGTCGAGAACCTGCTTATCAACACCGGCGCTTTCCCCGATTCCGACATCGCGGACGTGACCAACTATCCCGAACTGTGGGCCTTCATTGACGGCACCTACGGTGATCCGGGGACGATGGACTTGCCGGAGCCCGAGATCATCGACGAGATCCTGGACAAGATGATCGAGTCGGGCAGCCCGTCGTCCACGACCCCACCGATGCTGCTGGCGGAGCCGAGCGTCTGGACGCTCTACAACCACCTGGAGCGCCGGGCGTTCATGGTCTCGCCGGCCACGGGAACATTCATGTCGGCGGGCGGGGTCAGCGGTCCCGTCTACACCTACGGCAACAAACAATTCGTCCGCCTGAACAGTTCGATGTGCAGGCCGAACACGATCTACGGTCTGGACCCGGATTCGTTCAAGCGGTTTTTCCCGAACGATCTGACGCTGCGCTGGGCCATGTCCCAGGGCGGTGTCGCCGGCATCGGCAGCATCTTCCGGCCCGTGACGAGCGGCCGGAACCTGACCGACCTGTCGGCCGCTGAGTTTGATTGCTGGTGGCAGCTCGCCCAGACGCGGCCGAACGCCAACTTCATCCGGAGAGGCGTTGAGTCGCGGCGGACGTATGCGGCCTGATGAACAGAACCCGCTGCCGGGCCCGGCTTCGGCCGGGTCCGGCGGCCGGTCTTCAACCAAGTGAGGCAGAACAATGGCTGGAGCAGACATTCTTCCACAGTCTCCGTATCCGGATGGGCCGGTCGTCATCAAGCTTGGTGGGTACGTTCCGAACGGCAAGACTGGGGCTGTCATCGACATGTTTTATGTGCCGTGGAACTGTTACGTGAAGCGCGTGTTCTACATGTACACGGGTTTCACAGCCGATCTCGACGCGATCACGCTTGTCACTGTGGACGACACAACCGCAATTGTTGACGCGGCTGACATGGGTGAAGATTTGGCCATGACCCAGCAAACGCTCGCCGACGCGATTATCGGAACAGAGATCCAGGCCGGCGACAAAATCAAGTTGTCCGCAGACAGCACGGATGCAAACGAAGAAGGCTACTTCTGGGCACAGATCGAATTGGAGCCCAGTTACAGCCGACCTCGTGCAACCGAGCACTGATCGCCGAGAGCGGCGCTTCATTGATACAGGAGGTGCCTCGTGCATCCAACGCATTCTGATCCGATGCGCCAGAAGAAGTGCATCGGAGTCCAGGAAATGAGCCTCGTGCCGCTTGCTGAAGGCGGCCAACTGCAATTCTCGATCAGTCACGATGACAGTGCTGCCACGAATGGAACGGTGCTGTACCTGGGTCAAAAGCGAGGCGTTACACAAGAAGGCATTCTTATTTCCGAAATGGAAAATGCGGGGACGGTCTATCACCGGGATTCGGGTAACGCTTATAGCATTCCGATCGTCTATCATCCGGTTGAAGACTTGACTTTCACAGTCAAACACGACGCCGACCCAGCATCGAACCAGGGAGCCAACGAGGTTTACGCCGTGCCCACCGGGACGGTGAATGAGTGGGGCGTGCAGGAGGCTGTTCTTTACGGCGTCAATGTTCAGAACGCCGATGCCGACCTCGAAGACGACGACAGCACGGACGCCTGGGTGATCCACGACAATGACAACACCGCAACGATGGAACTACAGGGCACGGCGATGAAGGTCTATTTCGACGACGATGGGGACCCATCGACGAGTCGGCTGTTGGTTGATAATCCGACCGGCGCCGATCTTTATGTGGCCAGCAAGACGGGAAGGCCCCTGAAGATCACCCATTCATCGTCTGCTGATTCCGAGCCGCCGTTGTTTTTTGATGACGGTGGGTCGGCCGGGTCGTTTCTGTACTTTGTTGATCCCGGCACCTCGAATAGTGATTTCACGAGTGGCACCCAACTTGGCTGGTGGCATCTGCATGGGTGGTGGCTTGGCCAGGTCTACGTCAACCCGGACGCCGATGCCCACGAGCGGTTCCTGGTGAACATACCGGCTGGTCAAGATTCCCGCATCAACCTTATGCACGGCAATCGGGCGATCGAGATGCACCATGACGCCAGCGCCAGCTCGAATGGAATCGCCGTGTATGTGGATGACGACGGCGAAGGCGGCGGTGCCTATGCCCAGTTCTTGTACGTCGATGACGACGGCTCGGCAGACACCTACGTCGAGACTTCGCCGCTCTATATGCCGACAGGTGCGACGCTGGTATCGGCCGGGACGAATAACGCGCCGCTTGTTGAAATCGGGACCACGGGGATCGCCGCGCTTCAGATGGAGCAGACGGACGATGTCCGCCGCCTGATGTGCATCCCATCTGATTGGGACCGGGACTGGCCGATCTATGTCCGGATCATCTGGGCGAGCGAACAGGACAGTTACACGAACCAGAGCATCACCTGGAAGGTCATGTACGATGCACTGGTGCCTGGGACGGATGCGGTCGGCAACTTCTCGACGGCACTGGACACGGCCCTGGTGCTCGATCCCTGTTGTGGAACCGCGAAATCGCCGCAGAAGTCAGCCACGGCGGGCAAGATCGACGGCAAGACCATCGCCAACGCGGAGACGATGATCGAGTTCTTCATCGAGCTGGAGACGGCGACCAACATTGTTCCCGCGACGACGAACATCTACCTGATCGGGATCGAATTCGAGTACACGCCCAAGACTTCCTACCTGACGAATCACCGGGAAGCCTGGGACTGGAGAGCGTGATGATGGCAGGCCCGAACGGGCAGGCATTGCGAGCCCGGCGGCCGACGGCAGCGCAAGCGATTCACCGGGACTTCCGGCGCTACTACATGGTGCGGCGCCCGGACTGGAACAAGATGGGGCGGCGCCTGCCTCTGTGGTTTCGGCGTCGCCTCCGTCGTATCGACCCTTTGCTGACGCTGCAATTCGTGCCGCCGGATACGAAGGACCCCGAGGGCGTGCCTGCGGTTCGATTTCCCGAGGGCGTGTGGTACATCTGTGCCCGAGTGCCCAGGGCGCGGCGGTGGCTGGCCAAGCGAGTGATTTTCCCGATGGCCCTGCCCGGCGGACAGCAGATTCTACCGAGCTATGAGTTGCTGCGGACACTGCGAACCGGCCGGCTCGACCGCAAGAAGCGCGGTATCAACCGCCTTGAAAAGCGTTTCCAGGAACAGATGGCGGAGTTCACGCGGGAAAAGGAAAAGGCGTCCCGAGAGGAATTGCTGGAGCGTATCGCGGGCACGATGCGACGGCTGAACATGAGTTCCTATGCTCAGCCGCGCGTTTTCATCCCCGCCAAGCCGGGGAGTTGAGCGAGCGATGACATGGACCCATTCCTGGATCGGTTCTATGACGAGGTGGACGACAACCTCGCTGACCCGCACAGCCAGCGACGCTTGACGAATGCGCAGCGGTATCGGGATCTTCACACCGTCCAGGTCGATCTGTTCGAGCGGCTGCTGAACGCCACGGGGCAAGAATCGCTCGTGGGCCGCACCCAGGCCACAATCACCCTCGTCAGTGGGCAGGACTATTACGAGCTTCCGCCTGGATTCAGGCACTTTGTGTCCCTTCAGAAGCTCGTCAACAATGATCCGGATTACGTCGAAGACGAGCTGAATACGATCCCCACCTATGCAAGCCGGCGGGGAATCCAGATCTTCACGCAGCAGCGGGGATTCAAGGTCCACCCCGTGCCGACCAGCCAGAGCGCGGGTGATTGGGTAATGACGTACCTGAAGGGACCCGTGCTACTGCACTACGCCACGACTACGCGGACCACCAACCCGCCGGATGCGTGGGTTATCAACGCGCTGACCTACGCCTTGAGCGTGCCCGTGGCGGGGACGCACCGTATCACACGCGCGGGGTTCTTCACCGCCGCTTTGGAGGGCGAGACGATCGAGTTCGCTTCGCCGATCAATGGTACGGCGACGGTGGAGGGGGCCTCCAGGACGATCACGGCGGCGAATGCCGATTACATCGAGTTCGATACCGTGACCGGGCTCGCCGATCTCGACACGTTCACTGTGGATGTGGACTGGTGTTGGCTTATTACGGGAACGCCGGCGACGGATGCCGGGGAGAAGGTGTTCCTCCCGGATTATTACAACGGCTCGCTGCTTCGCATCTATGATGCCGCCGACGACGAGGGTGTGCGGCAGACGAAGGAAATCCTGGACTACTACAAAGACGCCGACGACGAATGGCATGTTATTCTCCGGCATCCGTGGACGCTGGAGCCCACGACGGCCAAGTATGAAATCTGCCCGGAGCTTCCTGAAGCGTATGATTCGATCTACGCGATGGACGTGGCGATCCGGAATACCGGCCGGCGAACCCACCTGAGGCGCCGGGCAGGATTGCTTGAGGATCGGAGGAACCTCTGGAACGCCTGCCTCAACTGGGCGATTCAGAACACGATGGATCGGGCGCCGGAACGCACGATCCCGGAAAACTGGGACCAGGTGGACCCCTACTCGATCGGGATTGCCTGATGCGCCTGACGCAGATCAAATCTGACACGGGCTCGGATGAAGTCCTCATCCATGCCGACATGAGCGATCCGAACGTGGACATGGACCTCACGTCGGACCCGTGGAACATTCCGCCGGAGCTTGCTTCCGAAATTCTCGGCCGGGATGTGCTGCGCCGTGGCCGGATCGCGCCGGACGGGGGGCGCCGCCCGCTCGGCGTCACCAACCCTGACAGCGACGATCTCGTCGATGCGTGGGGAATCGACTTCAAGGGTTTGAGCGGCGTCCGGTACTCGGATGTCTACCTGGCCGCCCGGTACACGGCGGCCGTGGGTAGCCTCCAGAAACTCACGAGCCCCTACGCTTGGCCGGAAGCCATGATCGGAGGCTACATCTACCGCTCGTCGGATGGCCGGGTGTCCGCAGCCGAGACGGCCCGGAAGATCACCGGAATCAGCACGACGGCCGAGACGGATGACACTCTGGAATGGGCTCCCGATATGTCCGGGGCGTGGGTCGGGTTCGACAAATTCAACATCCTCTATAACAGCGAGTACGACAAGCGCGGCATCTGGGTGACAAACGGGAGGAAATTCTGGCTTCTGCATGACGCCACCTGGGGGCTTTACCTGGATCTCGGGAGTGATGATTATCTCGGGGAGCGATGGGATTGCTGCCGGATCAGCACGAATCTCGTTATGTTCGTCAGCGAGAAGTATCCCTCCCGCATCGTGCACCTCAGCGATGGGACGATCAGTGGCGCGTCGGGCAATGAGTCGCTTGCAGGGCTCATCACACCCAAGAAGCCGGAAGAGATCGAGACGGCCGGCGACGATGACGGGAACACGGAAAAAAGTTGGATCATGACCGCCGTGGCGGGCGGGAGCCTGAGTGCGGGAGATTACCGCGTGCTGCTGCGGGCCGTCAACCTGGACGACAGTGCCGAATCACGGTTTGTGCCGGCTTATGATGCGGGCGACCTCGATGATCGCGACATTACAGCGGCCTTGAATAATCTGCTCAAGGTCAATACGCCCTTGCGCCAAACACACTATCCTCCTCCGCTCCATGAGCGATGGACGCATCTTGAAGTCTGGCGGACCCAGGCGGGCGGCGCTGCGTACTTCCTGGAGCGCCGTATCGAAATCGCCGACCTCGATAACGAAAGCGCTGGCGGCGCCGTCCTGGATTGTCTGGTGGAGCAAAGCCCGCCCGCCCAGAACGCCTGCACCATGAGCGACGCGAATCTGGCGGGTCAGACGCAGGCGTCAGCCACGGATCTTCTGGCCGGCTATCCCCCACCGATCTGTCGCAAGGTGGAGACGCTGGGCGATGTGACGATTTGTGCAGGCAAAGCGAACGCCAGTCGAACCAATCCGATAGCGTACAACCGCATGTACTACATCGACCCGGCGGATGCGGCGACATACACGCACCTGACCCGCAAATTGGCGGACGCCACGAATCCCTGGACAAATTACACCTGGCAGGACGGCGACGAGTTCTACATCATCAGTTGCGATCAGGCGGTCACAGGGGCCTATCCGATTTCGGCACGCGACAACGCCGGCCAGCTTGAGCTTGAAGCGCCCGGGCCAGGCGAGAATCTGACGGCCGTCTATGGCTACATCCAGCGCCCCTATGAACTGGATTGGCCATTCATTGAAAGCGACGAGCATATTCATTACAGCAGAACGGACACGTTTGCCCCCGAATCGTTCCTGACGCGGACACTCACGATCAGTAACACGGGAGACAAGCTCCGCGATATCGTGCGTGTCGGCCCCTACGTTGCGGTCATCATGTCCGAAGGGATTCATCTGCTTTACGTGGATAGCGGCGAATTGCTCTGTGATACCGTCAGCGCGGCGGGCGATGGAACGCCCTGGGAGCACAGTGTCGTCGTCTTTGAGAACAACGTCGTGTGGGCCACGCCGACTGGCCCGAGGTTGATGGTTGTCTCGAACGCGGCGGATGATCGGGGCCACCGCGGCGTAATCGGCCAGCTCGACCAAGATGGACGGATGCGGCAATGGTTCGAGGCTGCCTATGCGGCCGGCGAGACGATTGACGTGGGACTCGACACGCTGAATGGGGCGATCCGTTTTCGGAGAACCATCGACGCGAACACGTTCCAGGTGCTCCAATATTCGTACCGCACGAACCACTGGACGAAACTCGACGACGACAACGGCGTCGCCTATGCACGCTCGTCCTATGCGGGCGACGACGAAGAAGAAGCAGCCGTGATCTATTCCGTGACAGCCGAAGGCAACGTCTTCGAGGTCAACTACCAGGGCATCGAGCACCCGTATGACGACTACAATGTGGAGGATACGACACTAGGAGGCGGATGGACCTCGACGACGACCAAAATAGAGAAACTCGCACAGTTCCATGCGTCCATGATCGGCGACATGGTTCGGTTCACATCGGTTGCCAATGAGGCGGTCGATGGAGCTGGTCGTGTCATTCGCAACGCAGACAATGATAAGATTGAATTTGATGCACTACCAGCGGCGGCATCGGGCTTCATCATCGGCGCGACGCGATTCAGAATGCGTTTTGCGCCATATCAAGGTGCGTTTCGGGAGAACGTGAAGACGATCGAGGCGGTGGGTGTCAGGGCCTTACCGGGGCCTCGGAACACAGAGAACGAGGACTGGCCCGACCCGCCGGAGGGTGCCTTGACCGTCCGTGCTTATCGCAATCACGACGACGAGGCGGCTAGCGAAGATGAAGACGGCATCGCGATCTGGGATGACGACGACGTGGCCTACACGTCCAAGGATGCGGCATCTAATGTGGAATGCCAGGGGCAGGCGATCACCCTTGAGATCGAGTGTCTTCATGCCCGAACGGATTTCAGGTTGAAGGGCGTCGAGATGCGGATTCGCGAATCAGGCCACAACGCCGAGGACGTTTCGACGGACGAATAGGAGCGAGCAGCATGAATCCCATGATGGCTGGTGCCATGGCGATCGCCCCCATGTTCGACACGCTGCTGAACTTCTTCCTCAGCGAGCGGGCCGGAGCGAGGGCCGAACGCCTCGGGCGTGAAGCGGCTGGCTACGCATCCGGGCAGATGCCGCCCACTCGGACGGCCGCAGAGTACCGGGAAGCGATCGGCTTCCCAGGCGTCACGACTGGCGGCTATCGCTATGCCCCGGAAGGCTCCGCAGGGGTTCTTAATCTCGACCAGATGCTCGGCACGGAAGGGTCTGTAGCCAGGGCCTTGGCCGGCGCTTACGGCGGAGGCGTAGATTTCGGGCGTGTGTTGACGGACGTGCAGCGGGATCTCGATCGGGGGGATGTGGAACCTGCCGCTTTCGCCGAGCAGGTCGGCGGATACTTCCCGGAAGCCGAGATGGATGCCTGGCTGGCCAAAACGCGGGAAGACGTAGCGGAAACCTCCCGGTCCAGGGAGGCGTCGAACCGGGAGGCCATGCTGTCCGCGGCCCTGGGACGAGGGAAGGGGCTTCAGGAAATGGAGGGCATCAGCGACGCCCTCGACCTCTCGGAAACCCAGTGGAGGGCAAGCGAATCACTCGGGGCGGAAGCCGCCGCCGAGGCTGAACGGAACAAGATGCGGATGGCGCGCGGCGAGGCCCAGACCGCCGCCGCGACCGCCGCACAGAACCTTCGGAGCCAGATCGCCCAGACCCGCGGTGCCTTGACGTCACAGGTCGGCCAGGCCGCCGCCAACCAGATGCTCGCCGCCGCATCCATGTTGGCCGAGGCCGTCGAATCCGATCGGTCAGCCGACTGGCAATCCAAGGTCGCCAAGTATGGGGCGATCCAGGACGCCCTGTCCCGCCAAATGGAGGCGATGGGATTGGAACAGGCCGACACCAGCCGCCACTTGCAGCAGCTTCTCACCGAGGCCGGGTTCATCGCAGGTATCCCGGTGCCCATGCTCCAGGCGAATCCGATGCAGCAGGGTGTGAACAACCTGCTGCAATGGATGGCGACAAGTGGCGGGGCGAAATCCGGAGGCGGGGCGAGCGGTAGCTTCGTGGGAACCGGTGCCGGTTTCTCTAAGAGTTGCGTCGGCGCCGATGCCATGGTCGTCCGCAAGGACGGCCTCTGCCCGCTTGGAATGGTGGACGAGGGCGACGAGGTGTTGGGCGAAGATGCCCACTTCCACGTCGTCGAGGCGGCGGACTTCGGTCTGGATGTCCAGGAATACCGGGAGGATCTTGTAACGATCGCGGTCGGCGGCGGCGTCGCCGAGATCAGCCTGACGCCGGAGCACGCTATCCAGGGCAAAGCAGCCTCCGAGTGGAAAGTTGGAGACGTATTGAATGTGTTTGGCAGGCCGGAATACGTGACACACATCCGGATGTCTCCCTACCGGCCGGTCGCCGATCTGATGCTGGCCGGCAACGTGAACTACTTGGCGAACGGTTTCGGCATCGAATCGGCCATCGGCAAGATGGGTCTCGGGAACTTCCGGGAGCTTCAATCCCGCAACACCGTGTTTTCCACGCCGCCCATGAGCGTTGTGCAGCGGGTGGGCAATCTTGATCACCTGAAACAGCGGTGGATGGATTTCCAGAACGGTGTGGCGGACGAGGAATTAACCTCGATCACCGAGCCGAGCGATGCCCTCAGTTTTGAAGAGTGCAGGGAAGTCGCCGGCGAGGCGCTGTCGAGAATGGGGCGCCCTGACGCCAAGCCGGTGTTCCTCAAAGAGGGCCATACCAGTGCGGTGTTCACGACCGAGAATCGTGACATCGTTGTGAACGTGGCCCGGGACCTCGATTCAGCGGCCGAGGACCTGAAGCATTCAGTGAGGAAACTGACGACATGCTCGCCCCAGGAAGGGCTCGTGTCGTCGTCTGGTGTCTTCATGGTCCCGCTCGGCAACCGGTTGGTGCCCACTGCCTCTTCAGAGTACGTCGATGGAATCGAGGTGACGTATGACGCCAGCCGCGACGTATACGGGCTGGTGGAACGCATGAATCGGCGCGGCGGAGGCCGCATCACCTGGCTCAATGGCGAAAGCCGATACAACCGCCTGTTGTCGCGCCGGATTCGGGACCGACATGAGTCGAGCCCGGTTCCATTGACCCTGACGCACGGCGACCTGGTGGCCAACCCCGAGACGGGTGAAGTGTGGATTGTGGCCTGCGACGGAATCGAGATGCGCAAGGAGTAGGATCATGTCTTCGCTCGGAACAAGTCTCGCGAATATTATGAACGACCCGGCTTTGCTATCCGGGCCGCACATGGAAACACCGGCGACGCCGGGCGGGGCGGGTGTACCTGTGGCCACACCAGGCTTCTTTGATACGGGCGGAATGCTCGATCAGCTCGCCAGCGCATCGAATCCGATGCTGGCCGGCTTGGATATCCCACCCATCCTCAAGGCGCTTTCCACGATGAAGGTGGGCGTGCAATCGGGCGGCAGCTCGTTCGCTTTCGGCGGTGCGGGCGGTGGTTCCGGCCCCTGGATCGCCAACGCCTTGAAGGATTTCATGGCCCAGCGCAAACCGGCGGCTGAGCAGACGAATGCCGCGATCCTGACGCCGACGCAAACGAGCCAGCCGGCGACCCCCAGCGTTCCGGGCGGTTACGGCGTTGACCCGGCCCAGATGGCTTACGAGTTTCAATCGAGCCTGCCGAGTGTTACGAGCCTGGGTCTGCCCCTCGGTGGAATGAGGAGGTTCTGAGCCATGCCAATCGTACCCGTAAGCGTGGCCGCCGCGCCAATGGATGTGCGGCCCTATCTGATGGCCAAGCAGGCGCGCGCCCGGCAACCGGACAATTCGTTTCTCGCCGAGATCCTGCGCGACAAGGATGATGATCCGATGCTGATGGCGATGCTACAGCTTCTCATCGCCCAGATGAATCAGCAGGGCAACTACGATCTGGCGATGGCCCTGGAGAAGTCTCGGACCAAAGAGTCGGAGCTGGATCGGGCGCTGCGACGGGAAGAGAACCTGGCCACGAGGGAGACGATCAAAGACCAGCTTGCCAATGCGCTTGAAACCGTTCGGATGCAGGTTGAACCTCAGAACCGACAGATCGACTTATTGACCGCACAAATCAACGAACTCCAGACAGAACGCGATCGAATGCGCCGAGAACAAGCTACCATCGACGCCCTGACCGGGCGCGAGCGTGACGTGACCGCAGAGGCGACACAAGAGGCGGAGCGGGCGACCCAGAAAGAGGAAATCGAGGCGACCAAAGCGGCGAGTGTCGCAGCCAGAACCATTGTTCCCAAGTTCCAAGAATTGGTAAACCTGATCTCTCCAGAGAACATAAAGAATGAGGCGACGATACCGTCGGATCGCACTCGGAAGCTGCTCGAAAAGGCGCCAGAGGCAATCAGGGCGTACAACGAGGCGATCCTGGATGCGACACCAGATGAGCGGCATTACCTTTCGCAGACACTTCGGCCGTATGTTGAGCGGGTCGCCAATGGGCTGTCCTCTAAAAACATTACCGCAATCACGAATCTGGAGTCTGGGAGCGCAAGAGCAATGGCGGACTGGTTCAAATCGGCCTGGACCGGTGAGCCACCCTACGAAGATCTGAAAGGCACTGTGCTCGGCCAGTTCAACCAAACATTGTCAACAATGGACCGCCTGATCCAGCCGGCGCGCGGGCAAGAGAAAGCCTTGGAGCTTCAACAGGAAATGCAACAGCGGGTTGAACCGCTCATCAAGATGCGTCGCGGCGTGCAAGAGGAGTGGTATCGCGATTTGCTTGATCCTGAAATCTTCAAGATGGTGTATCCTAGCGCCGGCGCAGGGCCGGCGACGCGCCCGGCAAGTCAGCCCGTAACCGTCGATGGCGTCCAGAGCCAGGCTGTAGACGAGGATCAGCTGAACGCTGAACTGGAAATGCTGTTGGGAAGGGGCTGGTGAGATGCCCATTGCAATCGGAAAGCTGATTCTGGAGCTGCTGGCCGGTCAACTGGCTGCGACGGCCGGCACGAAGGTTGTCACCCGTTTAGTCGGGCCGGCATTCGCTCGCCAGGCCGCAACGAAAGCGGCGTCAACGGGTGTCGGCAAAGCCCTGAATCGCCTTCTCAGCTCGGCCCGGCACGGCGCTGCGCCAACGGCACTCCAGAAGTACATTCCGTCAGCCCGTGGCCTGTTTCAGGGGGCTTTGGGTACTGCCGGGTCGCTTGGGCACATGGGCGCCATGATAGGCGGGATGGAACTGGCCCGCGGCGCCCTCGAAGGTGAACAGCACCCCGAAGCAAATATCTGGGATTGGACGGCGCTGCACGGGCTTCCGACAGACATGATCGACCAGCGGGCACAGATGCAGGACTACATCGACGAGCGGGCGGTCGCCAAGGCCCTTGAATCCCTGCTCCAGTCACAGCAGCCGGCGAGGAGGATCATTTGATGGCCCTGAGCATCGGAAAAGATACGCTCTATGGCGTGAATACAGGAAAGACGCCCTGGGACGAAGATGACCAGGCGATATCGGATCTCCTTGGCGCCCTGGGAACAGTCCAGAATCAGTGGCTTGGGCGAAAAGATCCGACTCGCAAAGAGCCCAAAGAGGCCACCGGGTACGACATCTATCCCAATGCCGACCCGAACGCGGCGCCGATCGGAATCTGGTATCCCAATCCGAACGCAATGCAGGATGAACAGTCGATCTTCCTTGGGACTGGATACCGTTGGGCCGAGCCGGCGCAGGCTGGTTCGGCCGGCGGGTACGGCGCGGGCACGGCAGCCACGCCAACGGCGAGTACCGGAGCCGGAGAAGCCGACATCCAGCGGATCGTCGAACAAGTGCTGGAAGGCATGGGATACGGCCCTGGCGGCGGGTACGACTACAGCTATTTGGGCGGGACTGATCTGTTCGGCGCCCTGATGCAGATGTTTGCACAGAACAACATGCTGGACTGGCTCGGTCTGGCGGGAAATCAGTGGCCCCTGGGCGCCTATTACGGCAACGCCGCTTTGAGGTGACATCATGGCTCAATCCATCGAAGAGGTCCTTGCGGCGATCCGGGCACTATCTGGAACGAGCGCCGAGGTCGAGATGCCGGCTCAGCTCATGCGGGCCGCCGGCGAAGCGGCGATCATGGATGCCCGGCTGGCCCGCGACCGCGCCCAGGCGATGCAGAGGCTTCAACTGGAGGCCGCCCGCCGGCGCATGCTGGAGGAACAGGCCAAACGCCTCGTCGGAACCGGCATGAGGGAAGGTCGCCTGAACTCCGTCACACAAGCCATCCTCAATCGCCTGGAGGATAAGGAGTTTGAGCCCGTTTCGGGCAAGGCCAGGGCGGCGGCACTTCGGCAGCGCCTCGAAGCGGCGGCGGAAACTGCGGCCGTGGCAACCCTGGCCCGCGAACAGCCGAGATGGCGTTCGGCCGGGATCAAGATGCCGGAAAACATGCTCGACGAACTGAAGCAGCGCTACCATGAGGGCGGCAACATCGAGCAATGGGCCTCGAACCGCAGAGCCGAAGCGTATCAGCGGCAGCGGCAGGCCGCCAAGCTCGGAAAGGCGGCCAGACGCCTGGAAACACGGTATGGGGCGACTCCCATGGAAGCGGCCGGGATGGCCAAGCAGGTCGAGGCGGGCGAGCCGATGGGCTCCGCCTTCCAGCGCGTGCTCAAGGGCGTGGAAGAACGCAAGGCGGGCGAGGCGGCAGCCAAATCGGCCGCTTCTCGATCCAAGCTGAAATGGGGCGGTATCGGAGGCGTGGCGCTGGCCGCCCTGCTTCTGCCGAAAATCCTCGGCGGCAAAAAACAGGAAACCGCGGTTCCGCCGGAATACCAGATGATGATGCTCCAGCAGATGATGGGACGCGGCACGAAACCACAGGACGCATCCATCGGAACCGGCCGGGAGCTTCTGAATATGAGCCGGGCGCTGGGCATCATCAAGATGCTCCAGGACCTCCAGCAGACCCAGGCTCAGCCTGATGTGCGGAGAATGATCTAGGTGCCAACGCTCGAACAACAGTTTCACGATTCCATGGCAGCCATCGGGACGGCCGATGTGGACCTGCTCTCGAAGGTGCTGACCGATCCAGCCGCGGTCACGGTCGAGGAACAAAGCTCGGCTGCCGACAAACTCGGCCTGAAGAATCCGTTCGCCCGCTTCGTGGTCAACACCGTAACCGATCCGGTTGTCTGGATCGCGATGCTGATGGACAAGAGATTCCCGCCGATCACTTGGCTGCGCGGACAGATCCCCAAGCGATTCGTTGCTGATGCGAACGAATGGACCGGTGTTGGCTTTTTCACACGCCCGGTCGAGACGTATTTCCGCGGCACGCCGATTCCTCGCCTGGTCGCGATCCAACAGATGCGGGAGGCCAAGGTTCGGGAAATCGGAAGCAAGATGCTGGAGGTCATGCGCCGGCCGAAATGGGCGGAAGAGATGCCGATCGTTTCGATGCTCATGGAGGGCGAGATGGTCGCCGGAGCCACACCGGAGCTTCACGTCGTGGCCAAACAGCTCCGGGGCAATATGGATGACATCTGGAATCTGCTCAAAAACACGCGGAAGATCCGGGGCGGGTTTGATGGGACCGAAATCACGGAAGCGCGGCTCGAACCCTGGGGCCGGCAGGAAGCACCGAAATATCTGCGGGACTACCTTCCCCATATCCCGCTCCTGGGCGACGAAAGCATTGTCCGCATGGACCCAGAGGAAGCCATCGGGCGCATGGGTCTCGGGCGGGTTCGCCAAGTGCTTGAAGCGGCCGGCGAGAATCCCGGCCACGTCTGGACTGTGGACGCCGCTAATCGCCTGTCCAGTAACTATGCCCGATACCAGAGCTTCCTCAACCGAACGCAAGGGCAAATCTTCAACCAGCACCTCTTCCGTCGGCAGCGGTTCGGTATTCCATTGCATTCGCTCCAGGGCCAGGAACTCTGGATCACGGATCTCAATGTCGCCCTCCAGAAGTACGTCCAGTCGGCGGCCCGCACCTATGCCTTGAACACGCCGTTGACCGCCCACGAGCGGGCACTGGCCACTGTCTACCGCCCCGACGGTCCGCCCATTGTGCCGACGGATGAGCCGATCATCGTGCAGGTGATGAACCAAGGGCTCCGGGCGATTGGCGGAAAGGTCTCAGAACGGCCCGTAGCCGGCACGAACATCATCGAGCGGCGATTGGTCCCGAACAGCGCGAACCCCTTCGGGCTGACCGCCCTGCGCAACCTCGTCCGCAACATGCGGGGCGATATGGATACCGGCGAAATCCTCGTCAACAACCTCTTTTCGGCGGTCGGCGCGAAGTTTGACGCTGCCACCGCGAACGTGCGCGGACGGGACAAGGCAGCGGTCGATTACGCCCTGAACACGATGCGGCGGGATCGGCAGTGGCGAAGCATCATCAACGGCACGACGAGTTACTTCTATGCCTCGACACTCGGGCTCAATCCATGGTCGGCAATCCAGAACGTGCTCCAGCCGGCTTTGACAACCGCGCCGGCCCTCGGGGTCGGGCCGACGCTGGCCGGCGCCAGGGAGATGCTGAGCCGGATGCCGCGGTATAGCCGGGAAGTCGGAAACCAATATCGCCTCCTGTCGGGATCCGCCATCGGCGAGCGCTTGACCCGCCCGGAGCGATTCTTTCACAATATGAACGAGGCCGCCCAGCGGGCCTTCAACACGACATTCCCCGAACTCGCGGAGTCGGGCCTGAAACTCGATCCCCGGCTGTTTGACATCAACCCGAATACCACGATGGCATGGGGACCACGGGCAACCCGGGGATTCCGGAGCTATGACGACTTCGCCCGGTGGTTGCTCCAGCCGTTCACGCACGCCGAGTTGGCCAACCAAGCCACGACTTTCTTCGCCAGCCGCCATGCCCTCAAGAATGCCATGCGCCGGGGCGAGTACCAGGTCCCGCTCAGCGTCGAGGGCAGACCCCTTGTCGGCCAAGAGCTTGAGGAATGGCTAAACTTTGAATCGAGCCGCATCGTCAATGCGACGCAATTCCGGCCTGGCCCGGGCGCCCGGTCGAGTTTCCAGAGCGTACTACCCGCGCCCTTGCGGATGTTCACGAGTTTCCCGACCCGGGCCCTGTCATTCATGGCCGAAAGCACTGTTCGTGGCGCCATGACGCAGGAACAACTTGCCGGCGCAAACATCCTCGAGCGCATGACGGGCGGCCGGAACTGGGGCACCGTGGCCCGGATGATCCTATACGGGAAACTATTGACCAATGGGGCCAAGGAGGCTCTCGGGCTGGATCTCGGCCATGCGGTCGGTTTGACCGCTCCTTTCACATTCACGCCGCAGGGACAGTACCTTTCGCCCCTTCCGGTCAGCCCCGTCGCCGGGGCGGTCATCGGAAGCATCTCCGCCGCCGCCAGCCGCGATATCAAGACGATGAAGCCCATGTACCTGCCCGGCGTCGGGGCGATTCCCATCCCGAAGACGTTGCTGCCCGGAGGTGTCGCCATCACGCGGGCAGTGAAGGCGGTCCAACAGTGGCGGCCGGATGTGGGCGGCTTCGTCGATGACGACGAACGCCTCATGTACCGGGGCAACTCGACCGACCTGATTCTCGCCATGCTCGGGATCCCGACGGAGAAATCCAGGAGGACCCGCGAATACATGGAGCGCATCCATGACGTTCGGATGCGGGTCCGCGATTTTCGCCGCCGCTATGCGCAGGCATACACGAATTTGGACTTCGAGACGATGGGCTCGCTCAGGTCGAAATGGAAAGAGTCGTTCCCGGATTGGCCGGCGCTGAGCGTTTCTCCACAGGATGTCAGGCGATACCAGCGTGCTGGAAGAATCCCCATGATCCAGCGTATGCTGAAAACGATGGGCGACTCAGGTCGTTATCTGGAAAGCGAAATCTATGAGGCCGATCCGGAGATTCTGGCCCCCCAGATGCCGGTCGGGTTTTTGCAGGCAGGGTAAAGCATGACGCGCCAGATCATTCAATTGCGGGAGCACCAGCCGGTCGTGCTGGAGACGCCGGAGGGCATGGTTCTGGTCCGCCTGGATCGGCGCCGGCGTATCGTCATGGAATTGCCCGGCAAGATGCAGGCACACCGGAGCATGGAGCGGGCCATCAAGAGCGCCCGATTTGTGGATGAGGGTGGTTGCCCGACTTACGAAGTTCTCGTTCCGACGACGGACGACCAAGGCAGATTACAGGGCGTCGAGACCCCGACGCCGCTGACGGTCACTGGCGAAGGAGACAGCGGACATGGCGACTGACATCAGCCAAAGCAGCGAAGCCGCGATCATCGAGGCTGACACCACACAGGATTCGGTCACGCTGCACAAGGATCGGACCTACACGATTGTTCATACGGGACTGAACGCCAGTGGCGGGGCCGACGCCAACACGATCTGGTTCGCCCAGGGCGACGTGACGGCAAGTTGGGCGGTCGGGACAGATAAACTGCCGGTGCAGGACGGACAAAGTGTCGTCGTCGGCCCTGCGTTGGCGACTCTCAACTTCAAGACGGCAGCCGGTTCGCCGGTTTTCAGCATCATTCCTGGCGTCTATGAGCGCGGGGCCGGCTACGGGACGCGCGAACCGTAAGGAGCTACACCATGGGTATCTTGCGCTCAAGTGAAATCGTAGACCGGATTCCCGTGAATCCCGGGGACCGCTTGATCAGTATGCCCGCGTCGTCCAAGGGGAACACGGTGGCAGTGTCGAGCTATGACACCGGCGATGTGGGCCAGCTCTTTTCGCGGAATGGTGTGCGCACATTTCTCTTTGGTGGCCACACGCAACGCCTGAGGGCGTCCGGTTCGATCACCTCAATCACGATCTGGACGAACACGCTGACAAACATCACCTCGGTTGTCCTGCGTGTAATGAGGCGGAACACGGTAGATGATAATTGGGATCAGGTCCCAGTTGATTCAGCGAACATCCTCGGCTCGTTGACCGGTGGCGGCGCATGGGACACGATCCCCGTCGGCACGCTTTGGCCAGGCGGGAGTCCGGCTTGCCGGGCGGGGGATTGCATCGCGGTTGCCATCACAGCCACCGACGCGGACGCCTGGATGAACTGCGCGCAGAATCTCGACGCCGAAGACCGCGACGTCCTGTACCACAACGGCGATATTGCCGGGGCCGACCAGACATTCGGACTCCAAATGGGGACAGGAGGGTATAGCGCCTATTGCTACGTGAACATGGATTCTCCGATCCTGATGTTCGGAGGCGACAGTTTTATGGCCGGGGCGGCGGACTGCACCAGCCCGATCGAGGCGCTGGGGGACGGGCTGGACTGGAAGGATGTGGAGTTCGATGTGCCGACGTCGTATCACCTATCGCAGATTGATTCGACACTGTTCGGCAGTTACATGAACCACGCCGTTCGCGGTTCCACATCGACGACCTGGGCCAATGCGGCGAATTTCGCAACTTACGTCAGTGACTACACGCCCCGGGCTTGTGTGTTCTCGCTCGGCTACAACGATGTCATGGATAGTGCCTCATGGGCCACGTTCATCGGTAACATCGCGACGATCGTTCAGCGCTGTGCTCTGAATGAAATCGTGCCGATCTTCATAACCATCCTCCAGGCCCAATCGGGCACGGCCGCCCAACAGGCGACCATCGCCGAATGGAACCGTGGCCTGACAAGGTGGTGCGCCGAGCGCGGAATCCTGTGCCTGGACGCCTATTCAATCCTGGCACTCCAGGGCGCACCGGCAGGAAGAAACACGACGCTGTTCGGAAGTGAAACACATCCCAACAGCGCTGGTTACAAAGCCATCGCGACGGCGCTGGCAACACGAATCCAATCGCTGCAATGAGGTGTTTGTATGTACCGCTCGGCAGCCCTCATTC
>Ga0180433_10000753_pt1 | contig 54959 bp, 48 predicted proteins | sample SS_ome_8_FD_132980 | JGI IMG/M metagenome (GOLD analysis project Ga0180433, IMG submission 132980) | Hypersaline lake sediment archaeal communities from the Salton Sea, California, USA - SS_1_D_1 metaG | ecosystem: Environmental > Aquatic > Non-marine Saline and Alkaline > Hypersaline >...
CAAGCCTCCTGGAGCTCTCAAGATTAACTGGCTCCGTCCTCCGCTCCTCTCGCAGAACCCACTCCGCAACGCTAACCTGACGGTGCGTGAGGATCCGCTCATCCCAAAGGTGAATGTGGGTCCGTTCCTTAACTCGACGATCGATCAGTCGGATCGCCCAGGTCTTACCACCTGCGAGCCTCCGACTCTGGGTCCAGGCCCGATGGCTGCGCCAAGCCAGTCGCACTTTGCGAACTCGTTTGCCTATGCTTAACTCGCCCGGGGCGATTAACTCAGTCTGTATTTGCATCAACGGAAAATGAAATAAGGAAAGACACATATGGACCTCGCATCCATATCTGTCGCCTAAGCAGACATGCCCTGGGACCTCGCCCTCTGCTTCGGTCTTCTTGTCGTCCTTCTCGTCATCGTGTTTGTCCTCTTTTTGCGATCCGATCTCTACAATCTGCGTTGTCACGAGGTTAATCAAGGAAAGCATCGTGTCTGCGTCCTGAACTCACGTGAAGGCAAGAAGAATCATCAGGCTGTGACAATGATGACCTATCTGACTGAAAAACTGACCCGGCTTGTCCGACTGGCTCACGAAGACAACCCTGTACACCCAGGAGTACAACGCCTCGTCGCCAACTTTGATCCCCGACGCATTGTTGAGTCACTTCCTCATTCCGACCACACAGCCTACACCGAAGACAAGGGTAAGAAGCTTGCCTTTTGTCTCACCAAGGAACGCAAGGGAGGCGTTTTTGTCGAGGAAAACACTCTCTTCTTCGTGGCACTCCACGAACTGGCCCACATCATGACCGAAGAGAACGGACACACCGAGAACTTTTGGCGACACTTTGGCGACATCCTACGAGTCGCCCGGCGTCACCAAATGATCGTGCCAGTCGATTACTCAAAGCAACCCACCAAATACTGCGGAATGACACTCTACGAAAATCCACTCTTTGATCGTGAAGAGCCCGAGGCAAAGAGCCAAGGCTAAGATGTGTGTGGAAGATAGGATATGTTCCGCTGTTCACTTCTCGAACCCGGCGGTGGTATGCGCCACTTGGAGACCACCGTCCTGGGCGATACCAATCTCGCCACCGCCGCCGCAATGGTAGCCGACGAAATTGGCAACCGCACTCAAGCCGACGAAATCTATTTTTTTGGAATCCAAAACTACACCCTCTCGCCCGAGCGGGCCTACTATATCTGCTCTCAAAACGGTGTTGACAACATCACCCCTGACCGTCTTGCATCTTACCTAACCAACATCGTTGACTACGCTCCACCTTCCAAGTTTAGTGTCAAGAAGAAATACGAGTTCAACGATCTCATCGAACTGGGACTCGAAGGCAAACGGGAATTGAGAGTGCCGCTCTCCATTTCAGTTAACGCTGAGGCACGCTACCCCGTGCCCGCCAACCCTTACAACTGGGTGTCCGAAGATCCCACCATCTCCGCCAACGCTGAAGCCATGATCTCGCACCGAGGCGGCGCTGTGATCTTTGACACCGCATTAGCCTATCCCATGCTGTACTGCTGCACTGCCAAAGATGTCCTTAACACGACTCAAAACCCCGCAATCATCGCCAACCTGGCTAGAATATACTTTCCACTAATGGCCGCTCGTGGTATTCGTTCCCCTGCGGCACTCCGGGCCGCCCACGCCGACGCCATCACCCCTACTCCAACATCAACTCAGGACCGTCCCTTGGCTATCCTTACCTTTTCCGACATAACACAAAATCCCAATGTCGGTGCCACCGATTTCACGGTCGTATTCCATCCCGACATTCCCATCAACCTCCCTCTTGAACTCATCTTTCGATCAGTGCCCGCATCGGACAAGCTGCCGTTCATCAAGCTCAACATGGGTAAGGGTCGGAGCCGGTTGTTTCGGCTCTATACACCTCCTGCCGCCGACGGAGTTAAGCGCCCGGCTCTAGGCACCCGCCAAATTAGCCGACTCCAGACCGCCATTGCTATGCAAGAGGGGGTTGGTTATGCAGTATTGGCTGAAGACGCGCTTTGTACGCTGGATATGTATCCAAATGGCAATTTGCGTGTGCGGCTGGTGGCACGCTACCCCGTGCGGCTCGATGACTTGGAATCGCGAATCAATCAAATGCTAGGTGAGGCATTCCTTCAGATTAACAAGGCACTTGAGGACACAGGCTATCAGTACCCGACCCGCTTCAGTTTAGAGTCGGAAAACGTGGAAGTCCTGGGAGTGCGGCTGCGAGGGAAGCGCACCACGGTGGAACGGTTCAACCCGAGTCCGGTAACTCGATGCATCACAGACGTAATGTTCACCACTGATGTGGGAGATTCGATCGCAGAACTGGTGTACCACCGTGTGGGCTACTACAACAATCTGACGGCAGTCGAAAACTACATCACTATGAAGCTTAGGCAGTCGCAGGGTATCAGCGAGGTGGTTCGCGGTGTTGAGCGTGGTTTTGGGCTGAGTCACGATTCGGCCTTGGAAGCCGTGCAAACGTGGGCCAGTAAGGCGCAAGAAGAGCTCAATGCTCACGCAAACCAACGGCTCAAGGTAGTGACGTCAGGGGGAGTTAAGGTCATTCTAACTCGGGACCGCCTGTCGAGGACCGCAGAGATTACCGCCGAGGGCACCATCAGCCTCGATCAGGCCATCTTGCTCTCGCGGTACATGGAGTCAATCATCGCCGCTTCCACTACCACGGCAGGTTTGGAACGTTTCACCGAAATGATTGGCGATTGTTCTTCAGCAGCCGTTACCACCACCGCAGCTGCCCCGGCCCCCAGCGCATCGTCCGCCGAATTCATTCAATCCCACACTTCCCCTCTTGCAGCCCAGGCGGCATCGGCCGAACTCTCGGCGCCGACAGCCTCTACTGCAATGACGGTCGCCAATAATCGCATTGTGGTTGACGATGACGAAGATGATAATTTTATGGACGACTTGTTGGACATGTACGGCGATATGGGCGATGCAGCAGAAGAAGAAGAAGTGCAAGAGAGGGAATTGGATGAGTTGTTGGGGGATCAGCCACCCGAGGAAGAGTTGACACGCCCGGGGCGAGTTGACTCGGTCCACGGACCCACGCCAGCAACTCCGGCGGTGTCTACTCCGGGAGTAGCGGCAGCAGCAGCGTCAACTCCAGTGGCCCGACTATCGGTCAAGTCTCCGCTCAAGGGCGCCGACGTGGTTGGAATGAAACTCAAGGCACCAAATTATTTCCACAAACGGATGGCGGATCGGGATCCAAACCTCTTCGTCACCAGCAAGAGCGGCAAGTTCACCACATATTCTCGTTTGTGCGCCCACAATCTGCGGCGACAGCCTGTAGTGCTCACCCAAGAAGAAAAAGAGCGAATGGAACGGGAAGCGCCCGACAGCTTCGATCCCTCTTCCAAGGCACTTCTTCAATACAGCTCGGGATCAGGTCCACCCAACTGGTACATGTGTCCTCGCTATTGGTGTCTGAAAACTGATCTGCCAATGACTCAAGCCCAAGTCGACGCTGGTGAATGCGGCGGCAAGATCATTCCGTACAGCGCCGGAAAGGTTCCAGATGATGCGTTCATATACGAATTCAACTCATATGGCCGCAACAACGAGCACGTCAATGCCGATGGCAGCTACGCCCAACATCATCCTGGCTTCTTGGATTCAAAAAATCACCCCGATGGTCTCTGTATGCCGTGTTGTTTCAAGGATGTCGACAATGCCAAGATGCAGAAGCGGATATCGATGTGCACTGGCCGCAGCGAAGAACGTGCCCAAGAGGCATCCAAGGAAAACAAGAGGACCAGTCGGCTATACGTCAAGGATCCCAACAAGTACCCACTCGCTGCTGGCGACATTGGTTTCCTGACGCCAGTGGTCCAAAAGTTGCTCGGCACCGACAACTCCAAGTGCACTGTAAGCGAACGCGACAAGACCATCGTCACCAACGTCCGTTGTGTGCTACGTGGGGGCGTGGAAGGAAACGAAGGTCGCTCGATGCTCAATGCGGTGGCGGTGGCCGCCAATATCCCCCTGGACACGCTGATTGAGAAGTTAGCGGAGGCAGTCAATACCAACAGCATTGCTCAACTCCAGAGTGGCACTTTGGTCAAGTCGCTGGTACCGCTATTCCAAACCACCACTTCCTCCCTCCCTCTTGCAACCGAAACTGAACGTGCTGTCGCATCCGAAGAGCTGCGGAAAGTGGCTGTGGAACGATTGCGGCAGATGCTACGTGATCCCCAGACCGCTGTTGGTTATCAGTACATCTGGGATTTGGTTCGGCTTCACGCATTCGACGAGCCAGTGAATTTGCTAGTATTGTTGTTGGATGAAGAAGACGGTAGCGACAATGTGAAATTGCTGTGCCCCGAAGCCGCTAGTGGTAGCCGACAACACGACCCCAACCGTGGCACCCTGGTGCTGCTCCGGAAGCAAGGGTTCTACGAGCCCGTCATGATGTACCGGTCCAGTGCTGCCGGTGGCGAGGCCCCACTAGCGCCAGTAGAACGGCTGCTGGGAGCTCCCAACACCAAAATGCCAGAAGTTAAGACTGCGATCGACAATCTCGGAGCCATCGCTGATGGCTGTGGCCGCACCGCTGTGCGCGCCCAAACCGCCCCCACCCGTCAAGAAGTTGAAGAGGCTGTTAGCAAGAGGGGGGGGAGGGTAAGGAAGTTGGTGGCAAACTTCACTGGACGATTGGTAGCGGTGCAGGTGGAGCTGGGCGATGGACAGCGAGTCACCGTCCCGGTTGAGGCGGAGGCCATGCCGGAAGGAGGCAATGGAGGGACCGAGTTAACCCTTATTGGAGGAGTTGATACCATGCTTCCCCTCAATGAGACGCTGGATGGCTTGGACGCCTTCTCCAGGGCCAGCGAGTTGCGGATGGAACCCTATTCGGTGATGAGCGAAAATGGACAGGCGGTAGCGGTGTTAACTCAGAGCGACCGGGTGATTCCGGTGTTGCCATCATCACTGACGGGTAGTGAAGACGGAATGTACCGGGGGCTGAGGGTGGTTGAGGTGCCGACGGGCGGCGGTCCGGTAGAGGCCGAAGCTGAATCAGTATTGGGTGCGGGGCAAGACGATGCCCGATTGGCGGCGGCGGCGGCGATCCAGGCTCACACTGAGACCTATGAACTCTTTCGGGCGTGGCTCCGTGCTCAACTCCTTAACTCGGAGATGGTGGGACTGCGGCGGGCCATCACCATGTCGCTGAAGCAACAAATTACGGTTGGAGAAAAGCTGAAATTGCTCGCCCGAGTTCTGAGAGATCGGCTGGGTTCGATGGTTCATGTGGTGTCGGCTCGGGGCTCAACTCCTATAGCAGTAGTTGACACTGCCGGCATCTTCTATATCCCCGAAGGACTCTTCACCATTGACGACATCATGCTGCGTGCCGCAGATGAGCTGGTGCGCTACCCAAACGCCGCCAAGTTTATTCTGGGACGGACCATGTTTTACAGCAGTCAGCCAGGCGAGTATCAACTCGCCAAGGACGAAATGGTGGTGCCCGAGGCGATGCTGATATCGGTGCGGGACTTGTCCACCGCTGGGCTGATGCAAGGATTGGTGGGTCCATCGGTAGCCCTCTCGACCAACACAGAACCGCAAGAGGAGGCATTTGTGTCGGAATCCCCACCGTCCGCTGCTGCCCCGACCGCAGCCACAGCCCCTACCACGCCCGCACCCGCCGCACCGGTCACCGCGGCACCAGTCGCATCCGTAACCACTGCTACACCCATACTCACACCCACCCCTCCCCCTCTTGCACCCCCCGCTCCTACCTCACCGCCGGTGGCCCGAGCCTCACCAAAACCTATCATCCCTAAGAACAACACATCATCGGGCTGTGCAGTTTATGAACGCCGAAATGTCAATTCGCATGACAAGTTGCGGGTAAGTCGTTTGGTGCCGCCTGACGCCACACTGATCACTCCCGAAGCGAATTCGCTTTGTCTGTGGGAAATGCTAGGCGATGTTATCAGTGCCAACACCGAACAACGGGTGACGGGAAAAGATCTCCGGAAGGCGGTGGCTCGGGGCTACCGATTGTTGGGAGAAGAGGATGCAGAAAAGGCAGCCGAGACCTGGCGCGCCGAAGGGAAAATAGGCTTTGCCAATATGGCCCGCCCTATAACCGGAGCCAGTCTCGCTGGCACTGTTCATCAGGTAGATTACTATCCCACCAACATCGATCTCTATTACTTGTCAATTGCTTATGGGCTTAGTATTGTAATTGCTTCTTCGCACACGAACAAGCATACCGGCACCGAGTACATTGTTTACGGACGCAAGGATAGCAAGGTGGTCTTGCTCAAGCGGGGCAAACAGTTCCGCAACAAGCCAATGATCTACATGGCCGTCACGTCGCCTGGAGGACTCACGCTACGCACCATCCTTCCCGCCCTTGCCACCGTTATCGAGAACAATCGTCTACCCAATCCATATCACGAGCGCCAGAAGAAAATCAATATAATGGTGGCGCAACCGACCCTCCCTCCTCCCCCTTCTGCCGCTGCTGCCGCCGCCGTGCTTCTAGTGCCCTCGCCTGCGCCGTCGCCGCCCACGGCCGCAAATCAGCCGCTTCCACCCCCACCGACCACGCCTGCGCCTCCAAGCTAAGCGGGGCCAGATGTTCCTCCGCATAAACTGTAATCTGTTCCACAAGTTCGTGTGGTATGTTTCTTATGTAGGCCTGCCGTTCCCGAAGTGACTTTCGACACAATCTAACCATGTCCAGGTTGACTCCGTCTTCGCACTCGTTCCCAGTATCACTATCGCTGCTGACGTCAGCTTCAACGCTGTTGTCAGGAACCATATAAGCCGCCGCAGACGCCGATGTTTGCTCCTCTTGACGTGTGATTCGCTCCATCATTATATCGATTGCCCGATCCAATGGATCCAACAACAGGTCGTTGCGGTTAACTACCAGCGTCGGCGGTCGTACTTGCACCAAATCCAGATCATCGGTCAAAATCATCACCAACGCATCTTCATCCTCTTCTTCGTATAGCTCGGGTTCCAATTGCCGGGCCACGGGCCGTTCCACTGGCTGCACCTCGGGGGCAAGAGGAAACGGATAAGACTCAGAACGTTAAATCCAATATTGTCGTCGCTGTTCCAATGTCTTGAACGAGTACGCTGACAACGCCGCCGCACAATGTTCAGGCAGGTTTTTCTTGGCAATCTGCGACATGTACTCGCACCACGAGCGTGTCATCAAATAATAAGACTGGAATGCCTGAACGTGGGTCTGGATGAGGATGTCGATCGCACTGATAGCATTGGCTTCGGCGATCGACGGCACCAACGCTGCATCCAGCCCCGCTTCACTGTACATGACAGCTAGATCGTGCAATATCTCGGCACCTGCCTGCCCCGGCTCGTTCACAATCGCCATCTCGTGCAACAACACTTGCTCGTAGTCCTCTAGACGACTCAGATTCAATCCCACACGCCAATAACTCCTCAGAACCTGATGCATCGACACGTTAACCTCTGGGCTAAACGCAGTCATGTAGATCCGCATCTGATTGCTCTCCGATAGTGCCATTCCAGTCAGCGGGTTGGTCGGCACCAACGGCTCTGGTATGAAGTAGTCCGAGTTGAACAGCCGGGTCCGCATGTGTCGCAACAAATCACGAATGTAATAGGTGTGCTTGGTTCGCCCATCTACCAACCGCACCAGCATCCGGCTCGGCAATCCTGACAACGGATCTCCCTCCAATGTCTTTCCGCTCCCCCGCTCTTGCATTCGGCGCTCTCGCCATCGCACAATCGTTCGCCGGACACACCAATAGTGCCGACAAGCATCAAAAAATGCCTTGTTTAACGTCCTGTATCTGTGCGCAAGATGCCACTTCTTCTTGGTTGTCCCAACCGAGCCCAGTTTATATTGGCAACCAAACAAGTAACGGTTGTATTTTTCCTTTCCGGCTAGCGGACACTTTTCAAAGGGACGGGCTATGGCCTTGATAGGGTAGTGGGACACCGCCGTTACAATCCATTGATCGAACGTGGCCATGGTATGCAAGAGGGTAGGGTTGGTTGTAGGTAAGTCTGAAGTTGTGTCTAGATCCCAATGTCGTAGTCGTCTGGGACCGCGCCTGTCTCCACGCCCGTGCCCTGGACCACTGCGTCGGGGATTGCCAGATCGTCTGACTGACAGCCAGTCGTGCGCACCTTGGTCTGGAACATCGCTGTGATGTCCTGCTCGCTACGCTGCCGTCGCTTCGGAACCGGTGCCTCCCGCACCCGCTTCGGATCCAACAACACCTGAAAGCTGCCGGTACCCACTGGGACGCGCTGCCCCAGCATCACATTCGCCGACACGCCAGTGACCGGATCTAGTTGGCCGTGCCGCGCTGCTCGCATCAGCATCTCTGGCGTCTCCTCAAAACTGGCCCGGGCAATCGGACCGATGTTGTCGTTGTTGATTCCGTGTCGGAACACCGATACCATCTCGGGTTTGATCGCCATCCGATCGCACAGCAATTCGTAGTGGTGGTCGTTGATGTATGAGCCGCCGTGGTCAAACACCTCCCATAGCTCATTCTTGATGGTCTGCCGTGCCGCCTCAATCCCAAGCACCGCCAGCACCTCGTGGATGTCATTGCTCGTCGTGTTGTTTGCGTCGACATACGGAAGCGCCAACACATCCATCAGGTTGGTTCCCGTCGTATCAATCACCCAATGCTCTTGTTGTTCGTATTCGCCCTGGTTCAGTGCCATCACCGTCGGGATCTTTCGCAGTGTGGCGTTGGTGATGTTCCGCACCCCCCGCAGGATGGTGTTCTTCAGCATAGAGTCCTGGAACTGCCGTAGAGCGTAGATTTCGTCAGTCTGGTCGAGCGGGTGCGGGTGTCCTGTCTTTCCCGACTTGAGCTTGGCCAGCATCGAGCGGGCCCGAATCCGGAACACCAGGTTGTCGTCGTTGTAGTCGGAGTAGACGCAATCAACCTCCTCTTTGTAGACCGCCCGCAGCGCCGCCGCCACCTCCTCCATTGGGATCTTCCGGTCCAACATCGCATTCCGGTCCATCTGGAGCCGAATGACCCACTTGGAACGCTCCTTGTGCCCCTTTCGTGTGATGCAATCGTCAATCAGTATATCAAACTCACGGAACTGCTCAATCACGCTCTGGTCCTCCGGAAGCGCCGACACATCCTCCAGTGGGTCAAAGTAGATCTCGGCCTTGGATACCAGATCGCCCAGCGAAGTGTAGCTGAGGTGGTGCATTAGCTCCTGAGCTCGCCCCCGGTCCTCGCGATCTCCTGGCAAGAGGGCCACCGCCAGCGACGGCTTCTTCGGCTGCTGCGACAGCATCAGAATCTCCTCTGCACGTGGCACACCCCGAGTGGCATTGGCCTTGGAAGCCACACCCGCAAAGTGGAACGTGTTTAGCGTCATCTGTGTGGTGGGCTCACCCAGCGACTGCGCCGCAATCACACCCACTGCCTCGCCCGGCGCCACCTGCCCCCGCGCAAACGACAGCTCGATCTGCTTCATTAGCGTGTGGATGGCATGACGCCCCAGTCGGTACTTGTGCACCAGCACACTCGGTGCCAGGAAGAACTGCGCCACCAGTCGATACAGGGGCGATGGCCGGGAGTGGTTCGTCACCAGTCCGTGGAGATAGGCAGTGGTGATCTGGTCGCACTCGTGCGGCGTCACATCCGACAGCGTTGTGTCGGTAATGAAGCTCTGTGCCGCCACCCCTTCGATAAGCCTCTTGAAGTTGGTACACAGATGGACCCGATCGTTAGTCGATCCCTTGAAAACGTTTTTCAACAGCCACGGCCGAGCTTGGAGCAGCGTCTGTGACAAATCCCGTGCCTTGTTCAGTGCATCCGCCTCTTGCTCAATCATCCGCTTCTTGGCTTCGTTGTCCAGCACACTGTTGAAGACCGCTGTGTCAAAGGAGGAGTGCGCCATCAGCTCGGCGGTCGACATCTGCAAGAGGGGAAAGCCGAAACTCTCGACGTGCATCGGGTTTACGTTGTCTCCACCAAAGTCAAACTGATAGATCTTGCCCATTGCGTTCCGCACCGTGCCGTCGTACTGCTGAACTGCATCCTCAAGTGACTTGACCAGCCGCCGCTGGATGTATCCCGTCTGCGAGGTTCGGACCGCCGTGTCGATGAGACCCACCCGACCACCCATGGCGTGGAAGAACAACTCCGACGGTGATAGCCCGCCGATGAAGGAGTTGCGCACAAAGCCCCGTGCCGCCGCCGAATCATCGTACCGTGGGAAGTGTGGCAGCGTCCGATCTTCGTAGCCGTACGGGATCCGCTTGCCATCGACGTTCTGCTGCCCCACGCACGAAATCATCTGGGTAATGTTGAGCCGTTTTCCCTTGGAACCAGCCTTGTCCGCCAACACCACGAAACGATTGTTCTCGCTCAGAGTCTTCCGCCCAACCTTCCCCGCCTCCTCTTGCGCCTTGTTGAGGATGCCGTTAACCAGCACCTCAAACTCATCACGGTTGCTCTGCCCAGTTTGCCCCCGGAAAGCCCCAAGCTGAAGCTGTCGGATGAGCTGGTTCACTTGTCCCTCTTTGTCTGTGATCGTCTTGGCAATCTCCTCCACCGTGCGTTTGTCGGCAATTAGGTCGCTAATACCCACACTGAAAGCGCTCTTTTTCATGTAGTTGGTCACTAGGTTCTGAAGCCCGTCGATGAAAGCCCCCGCTGCCTCGCCACCGTAGTCGTTGTGGATGGTGTGTAGCAATCCTTTGCTCGATGCGCCTAGCACTGACTTGTTCAGCTGACCCTTTTCCATCTGTCCTCGTCGGATCAACACCTTGGAATCGCCGAACTTGGAATCCAGAGTGAGCGGCGGGAGGATGCGGCTGACCAAATCTCGGCCACTGTAACGCTCAAGAGATGCAAGAGCGTCGGGATCGATGCGCGGGTTCATGGCGAGCAACTCCATCGCCTGTTCACGGTCAAACTCAACCCCGTCCCGAGTGAGCTGATAAGCCCCCAGCAGCGAGTCCTGGAAGATACCGATGATCGGCTTGTTGTCCGCTGGCGAGATAATGTGGAGCGGAACTGCCGCCAGGAAGGCCAACTCGGCCACCGCCTCGTCGCTCTGAGGCCCATGCAAGTTCATCTCATCACCATCGAAATCGGCGTTGTACGGCTTAGTGTCGGCCAGGTTCATTCGGAATGTGTTGCCTTCAAACAGTACGCGCACCCGGTGCGCCATCATAGACATTCGGTGCAGCGTCGGCTGTCGGTTGAAGAGCACATAGTCGCCGTCGAGCAGATGTCGATGCACAATGTCACCCAGTTCGAGAACCAGACTGTTGCGGTCGGCGTGCCGCAGCGTGACGATGTCGCCGTTCTCACGCTCCAGCCGCACAGCGCCCGGGTAGACGTCGGGTCCGCGCACCACCAGCTTCAGCAGGTAGTTTTTGTTGCGCTCATTCACCACCTGCGGGAAGGTGATGTTCTTGGCGATCGGCAATGGCACCCCAATCTCTGCGATCCCCAAATTGGGATCGGGAGTAATGACCGACCTGGCCGACTGATCCACACGCTTCCCCATTAGGTTTCCCCGCACCCGTCCCGTCTTGCCTTTGAGCCGCTCCTGGATCGACTTGAGCGGCCGACCGGTGCGTTGCGTGGCAGTCGGCAGTTGCGGATCTTCGTTGTTCACCATCACACCAACAAAGTATTGTACCAGCCGGTGCCAACTGTTAATGATGTCCTGTGGAGCATTTGCGGCAATCTTGGCAGCCAGAGTGGCGTTTGCCTTGAAGATGTTGGTCAGGAAGTGCGATATATCGTCTTCGCTCCGCTGTTGAGCGTCCATCTTGACCGAGGGGCGAACCGCAGGCGGGGGCACAGGCAGCGTACGACAAATCATCCACTCGGGGCGCGACCACATCGGCGAGAACCCCATAAACTCGACGTCTTCGTCGGTGATCCGGGTCAGCATCACCAACACCTCCTCAACCGACAGCACCTTGACCTGATCTTCACCGCCCTTGTTCACCCATACAACCTGGATGGTCGCAACCTCCTCCTTGTGGTACGTTATCTTGTCGGGCTGCTCGAAACCACAGCCATCTTCGTTCTCCTCGCCACATACCTTAATCTTGCTAGACGCTTTGAACACTACGTCCCACCGTTGCTGTGAATCTTCGGGCAGTTCCTTGGACAATTTGGTTTTGTTGCAACGAAGCTTGCCGCACTTGAGACAAGTGCTTCGGAGCACCTTCATAATCGTCCCAAGCATGTGCACGTAATACACTGGCTTGGCCAGTTCGATGTGTCCAAAGTATCCAGGGGTTTCCATGCAGTCCAGTCCATCGGTCGGACACACCAATCCTGGGTCGAGTACTCCCATTCGTGCATCAAACATTCCACCAACCACGGGTCGTCCCCCGGCGTATGTGTCTCGTGTGGTAATCGACACCACCGACATGTTGTGCACCTCTTCGGGTGACATCATGCCGAACTGGAGACCAATGATCTTGGAAGGGTGCCGCTTGGACGGGTTTCCGGTTCCCACGGACATCTGCTCTGTCTAGGCACAATAAGTTCCGACCCCCCAGGTCAATTTTGGGTCTTTCGGCGCAAGTGAAATTCGTATAGACAACCTCTATCTGTGTATCATAGCCCACTGATGTCTCGAAATCCCGACCCCCCAACTAGTACATCGACTGACGATGCACCCGAAGACCCAGTCACCGAGACCCCCACCCACCTCTTGAAAAACTGGGTTAAGGAAATGACCAAGGATGCTGAGGCCGGACATCACGATGACAGTAATGAAGATGACAGTGACGACGACGACGATAGCGAATGGTCCGATGACGACGACGACGACGACGACGGTCAGATGGTGCCCACTGTTTCAATCACGTATGTGGTGGGGATGCCATCGCCGTCGATGATTGAGATCGAAGACGACGATGAAGCCGATTCCGATGACGACGACGATGAAGAAGGCGAAGTCGAAGACGACAGTGACGAGATGACACATCAAGATATGATGGGCATTGCAGCGATGATGCTTGTAGACGCGATCAATGGAGTAATGGTCGAAGAGACGGACAAGGCAGACAAGCCGGGAAAGAAACGACAAAGCAAGAGGGGGAAGGAGATGAATATGACGCCAAAGTCACCGCAGAGTTCACAACGGAAGGACCAACCGCAAGCGGGGCGTCGCAATGCAATGATCCCGCCGTTTCCGTTCATGGCTGCACCACCCACATCCTCTGCCCCTCTTACATTCAAGAAGGCATCGGCAACGACAAAGGGGGGAGCAGGGGGCAACGGAACCAAGGCGAGCAAGACAGTCAAGGCTGGAAATGGCAAACCGACCCTCGAAGAGTACGAACAAATGCTGGCAATGTTGCACAAGCGAGTGGATCAGCGAGGATCGGAGGCCGAGATGGAACAGCAGCTGCTCAAGGAATTTGACACGGCGGTCGATGGAATGAAAAAGGTCAAGGCGAAGGAGGAAGCGGCGACCCGCAAAAAGGCTGAGAAGCCCTTCCGTGAGAATAACTTTAAGAAGTTTCGGCAGCTGATGAAGGCGCAAGTCACCCGCAAACGACCGTCAGAGTACTTCAAGGAACAGAAACTTGAGGAACAAAAGGAACTGCTTAGTAAGCTCCAAGGACTGACGGAAAAGGAGGCCGAAAAGCCATACATTATGCGAATCCTGGAATCAAAGGCGACAGCCGAGGCAAAGGCACAGGCGATGCGGAAGCTAGTGCTTATGGAGGGCCCAATGAGCGAAGAGACCCAGAAACTCCACACTTGGATCGATACATTTACTCGGATTCCATTTGGAATCCATAAGGAATTACCGGTGCGCCTAGGAACCACTCCTCCGAACGAAATGGCTGCGTTCATGAGTGATGCCCGCCAGAAGCTGGACAAGGTCGCCTACGGATTGGACGAAGCCAAGACCAAACTGATTGAGGTGTTGGGGCAGTGGGTGGCCAATCCGGATAGCGCAGGCTGTGCGATTGCACTCAAGGGCCCAATGGGCACCGGAAAGACCACGCTGATCAAGGACGGGCTCAGCGAGATTATTCAACGACCATTCGAGTTTATTGCATTGGGCGGCAGCAGCGACGGTGCAATGCTAGAGGGCCACAACTTCACCTACGTTGGCAGCACGTGGGGTGAAATGGTGTCGGTTCTCTTGCGTTCTGGCTGCATGAATCCAGTCATCTATTTTGATGAGCTGGACAAGATCAGCGAATCGCCCAAGGGACAGGAACTGGCAGGGATCCTGACGCACCTGACTGACGTGGCACAGAACGACACCTTCAAAGACCGCTATTTTGCCGGTGTGCCGCTGGACCTCAGCCGGGCGGTGTTCGTCTTCAGCTACAACGACGAATCCAAGATAAACCCGATTCTGTTGAACCGAATGTTCAAGATCGATGTCAAGGGCTACGACGCCCAAGAAAAGGCCAGGATTGCACTTGACTACATGCTTCCCGACTTGCTCAAGGAATATTCGTTCACCACAGACGACGTCCAATTTGATGAGAGTGGCATTGGCTACATCACCGAGGTCATTTCGGGAAGTGAAAAGGGAGTGCGAGATATGAAGCGTGGACTTACCACATGTCTAGCGAAACTGAATTTGCTGCGGCTGGGAATGCCGCTGGAACAGGTTGTTGGAAAGAACTCTCGGCTATGCAAGAGGGGGGAGTATGATGGAGCCGGTGGAAGGGAAGACGGACACGGCGCCAACGATGACGCCAAAGAAGTCGGCAACGGCTTCACATTTCCAGTGGTGGTGGACCGGGATTTGGCTTCCATGTTGGCCAAGCCGGCGGAACAGAAGTTCATGACGCTCTACTCGTGAGCCATTACGTGAGTCCCTAGACCATTGGCTGCGGCGGCATAGTTTGCGGGGTTGGTATCGGGTCCAGCAGGGTGCGATGGGGTGTGCGGTTCGGGTTCGGGAGCGTGCTTGCCTCTAAGGTTGGCTGCGATCTTGGTATTTGACTTGATGGCATCTTCCCGGCTTTTGGCCTGGGCAGCCGAAGACAGATGAGCCACGTGGGCCGGATCGGTGCCGGTGCTACTGTTTGCTGTCACTATGGTAGCAAAGAACTTGTCGCCTGTTTGTATCTGGTGAGTGGTGGTGCAAACGCTGGCGGCGTTGGTTGGTCCGCCTGGGCTGATCATCTCGGACACCTCCGAGTAGAACGCCATGCAGCGTTCCTTGGCGGTGCCGTTCATCGCCTTCTTGTTTTTGCGGAGCCGTTCAGCCAACAGCATTGCCTTGGGACGAATGAACACGGCAATGACCACACCGATCGCCACGACAAATACCAGTGTTAGCGCAGCGCCAGTCAGTACAATGATGACCAGCCACTTGGCAATGTTTTCGGCGAGCCGCACATCTTTCTGAGGACTCTTGGTTTTGGCATCCTTGGCCATAAGATCGGTCTGTTCTTGATCAACATTTTCCGGGCTTCACCTTCATCAACTCACTCTCCTCTCTAGCATCCTCCTCTCTTGCATCCCCTTGTTACCAACTGATCCCCAGATCCCGCGCCAGATCCGAAATAAGAGCAAGTGGGACGCCAACAGCAATGGTGATTCCAAGGGCAATTGCCGCGGGCACAAACTCAAAAGTAGCAAAAAGGATGGCGGCGGTGATGGCAAGTGCTGCCACTGCGGCATCGCCCGCCTGGATCGAACCACCGATGAACGACTTGACCGTCATGATTCCGCTCAGCAACAAAAATGTCATTGTGGTCAGCACACCTTCCAGCTGAGCGATGAGGGCCTTGAGACCCAGCGCTGAACGCACGGCAGGAGTCATTGCTCCCACCACCCGGCGGGTCATGTCAGATATTGCCCCTTCGATGCCGTCGCGAATCTGTGCAAACATCATCCGACCGGCCTGGATCGCGTCTCCGATGCCCGCAAACGACGCTGTCGTCAGATCCATTGCGTAGTTAAGGTCCGTCGTGACAGCCTTGGTCGCAGCCACCGCCTCCTCCTGCACACACCCTACAAAGCCTGGACCCTGGGCGTCGGGACAAATCTCCTGCGCCATCATTCCGGTGGCAGTGCACGGCATTTTCAGTGCGTGTTCACACCACTTTCTTCCAGCCAATGTAGCCACCACACTTGCTGAATAGAACCCCGAGGCGATCATCAGCACAAACCAGATGTTGGTGTGGATGAACCTCAGTGATTGTTGCCAGAGACTGTTAGGATCGTTGCCGATGTTTCCGCCAGTAGCCCAAAATGTAAGAGCGGTGTAAGCAAAGATGAGTGGCGCCATGATGCCTTCACGGGCGGTAGCGCTAGCTCCGACCGCACTCACTGGCACGCTGCTGGCGTGAGCCGCAGCATAGACAAAGAAGCCGGCGAGGGTCCCGACCAATGTTTCGTGTGTTCGGGCAGACACCATGTCCTACTTAGAGCACTTACTTCTCGCTGTCGACCTCAACCACTACGCCGGACCGCAGCCGATCAAGCACCTCCGCCCGCTTGAGCCGGGCAAGACCCTTGGTCTCGGGCTGAAGCACCTTGAGTCGTGCCTTGAGTTCAGGGAGCGTCATCTGTGCGAACTCATCGACTTCGTCCGCCTCCTCATCGGCAGACTTCACGGCAGTGTCATCCATCACAACGCCGACAGCCTCGGTTGTGTCAGCACCGACACCAGCCTCTTCTTCGCTAGCTACATTATCCTCGGTATCCGCCTCAGCATCGCCATCGGACTCGCCATCGGACTCGGTAGTTGACACTGCCCCCAATCCCAACCCATCCTCATCCTCCTCTTGCATACTGGGCGGCAACATCCCCGTCAGCGGTTCCAGCTCGGACACTACGAACCTCGTGTCGTGTTCGTCTTCCTCACCAGAACCCACAGGCGTTACAGTGAGGTACATCCCACCGGCTTCGTAATATCCAGGTTCTGAAAGAGTGGCGATCCCAGTTGTTTCGTTTCCCGAGAGATCGTACTCGGACATGTCGGTATCGATCAACGTTTCGATGAGTTCCTCTTCGTCGTTGTCTTCGACATCCTCGTCGAGGTTGTAGTATTCGGCCGGTTCTTCTTCGGTCGGCACAGGGGCAGCGGGGGGGGGAACAGGAGCACCTCCCCCTTGTGCGGCTCCGGCCCAAGCACCACTGGTGAGTGTTGGCGGCATACCGGCGAGCACTGTTTCGATGGCATCGATTTGCTCTTGGATATCGTTGAAGCCTCGGCGGACGTACATCAGGACCACGATGGCGATTCCGAGCACCAATGCTCCGATGAGAATGATGTTGCGATAACCCATCTGTTCTTTCTTATTCAGTGCTTATCGTTTGGTGTCTATGAACGTATGGTGGGGGCTTTCGGAGACTCTGTCCCCAGAACCCATCCAAGTCGCCGCCGCCCTCGCGCTATGCCCCGCTGCCTGAGTTAACCCCTATGGGTCGAGTTAACAGTTCTGGGGCAAAGCCGATCCGAACGAGCGTATCGTGCGCCCCCGACGACTCGGCCACCCCGGGCTCTGCCTCGTGCGTCGGCTTGCCACCATCATCAACTCCCATGGTCAAACTCTGGGTTAACTCCTCGCCTAGACGCGGTCCCAACGCATGCATGTGCGTCGTCACCATGAACCGAGTCTGTCCATTGCTCACCATGTTGTCGAGCACTCCCACCGCTACTTCCAGTGCTTCATTTGCATTCGTACCCGAGAACATTTCATCAAACACACACAGGTGAAAACCCTTTGGATTGGACCTGAGTTCGTTCACCAACTCAAGACACCGTCGTCCTTCGGCCTCGAATAGACTGTCTCGTTCATTGGTGTCGGGCACATTCATTTCGCACCGAATAGTTGATAGTGGTGGTAGCTGGGCCTTGATACATGGCGCCAACCCAAACTGATGTCCTAGGATGGCCGCAATGGCCAGCGACTTGGCAAACGTGGTCTTGCCCGAACCATTTCGTCCGGTCAACACCGCCGACCTCCGCAGATCCAATGTATTGGTGACGCAATGCTTACCCAGAGTCGGATGCCGCAGACCTCGGACAAAAGCGTTTTCGAAATTGGTGGTCGTGAGGCACACCCCCAATTCCTTATTTTTCCACCCTCTTGCAATTCCTTGGTACACCTCGCAGAGGCCGCCAATCCCGAGCAACCAATTCAGTGAGATGTGCATGTGTGGTGAGTGTTTGAGTTGATAAAACAGACGGAGTGCAAGAGGGATGGAAGTGGGTCGGAGTGAGCTGAGCGGAAGGTAGGGTTCTATTTGGCTGACGATCTGGCGAGCGGGGGCGGTGGCGAGGCCGACCCATTTCCAGTAAAACTTGAGCTGAGGAGTGTGAGTTGAGGCGGCCAGTTTGGAGAAGCGTTGAATGCAAGAGGATATGGCGTGAGTGGTAGTAGTGAGGGCCTGGAGGGCGGTGCCGACGGCGGAATAGTTGCGGATGAAATTGCGACAGCTGCGGATGTTTGCGTAGATGCTGAAGCAGTAGAGTCCGGCGGTCAGGACCACCTTAACTCGATTGTAGAGCGAGTAACTGCTGTCGAAGAGTTTGTTGATGTCGAGCAGCCATCTGAAGCGTTGGCTGAGCACACTGACAAAATTGGAAAAGCTGATCTGGCTGCCTTTGACAATGAGGACGATGTAGGCCAGCAGGGCACCGCAGATCGGACTAAGTAGGCTGATCAGCGGCGAACCCACGTTGTACATTACTAACATTGTGATGACAGCGGGAATCTCGTTGAGAAAGGCGACCCGGTCAAAGTCAAGAAAGCCGTACTTGGACCGGAAGCCAGTGTCTTCGTGGATGGATTCTACCTGAGTGTTGAGTGTGTTAAAAGCCTGGAGCTGTTCCGGCGTGAGCAGTGGACCGTTGCGAATAATGTCTTTGGCGATTCGCCGCTGGCCCTTGAGAAGGTTAGGATTGCGGCTGTGGGTTTTTGCAAGACGGGGAAAAAGGTTGTAAGTGGGCTGGATTGTCGGCTGGATCAGCGCTTCGTAGACGCTGGGGGCGCTGCATCGGCTTTCGGCGAGCTCCAGTTGTTCGGCGGTGTTGTGGTTGATTGGTCGGCAGTAAGGTTCCATCGGGTGTTCCCATGGCAGATGGAAGTTGAAGGCTGGATTGCTTAACATGGGGTCAATGACGGTCGCCATTCTTTTCTGGACTAATTTACAGACGTTCTTTTAGACGGTTATTAGACCGCAAAGTCGGTTGGCATCTCTATGATCTGTGTGTGGTAGTAACGCTCGATGTCCTGGAGTTTCTGACGTTCACGACGGGACATCATGTTGATGGCCACGCCCTTGCGACCGTATCGGCCTGACCTACCGATACGATGCAGATAGGTTGCAACGTTCGACGGAATGTCGAAGTTGATGACGTAGCTGACCTGCTGAACGTCGATGCCCCGGGCAAAGAGATCGGTGGTGATAAGAACTCGGATCTTGCCACCTCGTAGATCGTCACAGACCTGTTTTCGCTCTTCCGAGCTCATGTCTCCGTTGATCTTCATCACCGGGAACTCATCGCGGCGCATTGCGTCCTCCAGCATATCGCATCGCCGCTTGGTGTTGCAGTAGATGATGCACTGGCTCATGCTGATCGTCTCGAACAGATCCTTGAGCGTATCGAACTTCTGATCGTCTGTGTCCAGACCGACATAGTATTGGCGGATTCCTTCGAGTGTAAGCATCTCCTGCTTGACCAACAGTTGCACTGCATTGCGGAGGAACTTCTGAGTAAGGTCCTGTACCTCCTGCGGCAGGGTGGCTGAGTAGAGGCACACCTGCATGTCCTGCGGCAAATATTGGAAGAGGCTGTGCATTTGCTCCTTGAAGCCCTGCGACAGCATCTCATCGGCTTCGTCCACTACCAATACCTTGAGTGTGCGAGGGTCGAGGGCCTGCCGCTGAGTCACCAGATCGAGTACTCGGCCCAGGCAACCAACAACGATGTGCGGCGGTTTGTCGCTCTTGAGAGCGCTCACATTCTCTTGCACACGGGTTCCGCCGACGGCGAGTTCGGTCCGCACCTTCATGTTCCTGCCGATGGTGGTGATGACGGTGTTGATCTGGTCGGCCAACTCACGCGTGGGTGCCAGAACCAGCGCCTGGAGTTTGTCGTCTGCGGTGTCCACAAGCTGAAGCAAACCGACTGTGAATGCGCCGGTCTTGCCGGTGCCTGACTGTGCCTGAGCGAGCAGATCACGGCCGCATGTCATCGGGATGATGGCTCTCTTCTGGATAGCGCTTGGCTCCTCAAACCCATAGGCGTAGATGCCGCGCAGAAGTTCCATCTTGAGGTTGACATTTTCGTCATCCCATGATTCGAACGTCTCTTCGTCATGTCGGGTTGCCGGGGCGGACGCGGCGGCTGAGGCGGTGGCCCCGTCATGGGGAATCTCGTTGGTGCTCGCTTCACGATCAGTCATCGTGGGTATCTACCAGTTTTATCGAAACACGTCTAGTTCAATTTTGAATCCGAAATTGAACTAGGCACACTCTGTCAGGGATTGGATAGCCAGGGCAGCGATGTGCGACACAGCCCGACGGTACCCACTTTCCGAAGTGCACGCGTTCATCTGCAAGAACGCAAGCAAGATTGATAGCTGGCTGCCTGAGGCGGTTCAAAACAGTTTGCAAGAACTAGAAAAGGTAGTTTCGGATAATGTGGCGACCACGCAGCTGAACGTGTACGGCTCCCGCAATGGAGGGAGCAACTTGCGAGGCGGTGTCCGAGTTAACCGAGGACATCATGATAACGGCTGCTATCGAAGAGCGCCGCAATGGAAGAACGATAACTGGGACAACTTTCGCACCTTCAAGGCTACCAAGGTCATCTCCATCAAGACGCCAACAACAAAGTTCCGGACGCTGTTTAACAAACTGACCGAAGAAAAGCTGACAGATACGATCAGCCATGTATCCGAGCTATTGCAAGAGGTGTCGGATGAAGAGGAGTTGCGTGGCATGGCGAACGTGATCCTAGACTTTGCCAAGGCATCGTCTGGGAATGCGGATCTGTATGCCATGTTCTTGCGGGGGCTTCAGCTTGCGGGTGGCGACGGGCCACAAGAAACGTCAAAGGCCCGAATGCTTGCGATGGTGGCGATGGACAAGCTCCGGGCCAGTTGTGTGTCCAACAGCACCAATGTGGCGGAGCAAGAGGATGACAGCTATGATGCGATGTGTGCGGCGAATGTAACCAACGACAGCAACACCACTTATTTGAAGTTGGCCGTACTGTGCGAGAAGCATGGTGTGCTGACGGCGGGATCCACATCGTTGCTCCTGAAGCGGCTGGGAAAGAAGCTGACCAAGTTGGGGAAAAAGGCGGAGGACAAGGGCATGGCCGAGGTGCTGACGTCCCGGCTGGTGGCGGTGCTGGAGGCCACTGGTGCGAGGCCAATTCCGGAGGTGCGGGCGGCGATCGACACGGTGCTCGAGCATTGCGGAAAGCGATCCGAGTATCCGGGGCTGAAGAACAAGGTTAAGTTCACACTGATGGATTACCTGGATGCGCTTGATGCCTGAATGTGCTGTCTCTTCTCTCATAAGAGCAGCGATTCAGCCACATGACGGACCGCATACTGGCGAATTTGCAAGAGCGAAAGGCGGAAGCGGAGCAGAAGGTGCGGCAGTATCCGGCGGCGGTATGGAGGGGGGAGCAATTGGGGTCGAGTCTGCGGCCGTGCGCAGGATTGGTGGCGGGGGTTGCACCCGAGCTGCGGAAGAGTGCCAAGCGTCCCAGGGTGGGGTATAAGTATTTGAACACCATCAGCGGACGAACTGCGGAGCTCCGTTTTTGGATCTATCCAACCAACCCCCTTCCTCTTGCAGATCTTCACGAAAAGGCAAAATTGGCCTTTGTCTGGCTGGAGATGCTGTTGCCATGTGTGACCGGTATGGATGGTAGTCGCGGTATGGTCTGTGATTTTCTGATGCTGCCCGATCGGCGGTTTTTCCCGAACGGAGTTGACGAGTTAATAGCCCCAGACCACGTCAATGGCGGGCTGAGCTACATTGGCGAGGGACTGGCGCGGTTTTGTGTCTATCGGGAAGAAGAATGGTTCAAGGTATTTGTGCACGAGACGTTTCACGCATTTGGGGTGTACGGTCAGTTGCCAGGATGGGAGGTAGTTAAGGAGTTGACTGGGCTGCGGTTTCCAGAAAAGCTAGAACTGAGCGAGGTCTATGCCGAGGCATGGGCCCGGATCGTTCTGACGGTGTTTGCAAGAGGAGGGAAGGGGATGAGTGGGTTGTCGGGGCGATTGGATCGGGAGGCGGAGCATGGGTGGCGACAGTGTCAGCGGGCACTGCCGCACGTGGCGATGGGAGTTGAGGACGGTTGGGGGCAGTTAACTCCGGCGCTAGAGTATTATTGTCTCACGGGAACGTTGATGGTGGAGTGGCGATCGTTTTTGGTTTGGTGTGTTCGGCACAATCGAGAGTGTAAGAGCGGAGTGGGATTTGAGTTGAGAGACCCAGGGCTGTGGTTGGAGTGGCTGGGCGAGGTCGTTAACTCGGGGCTGGTCTATCAACGGAAGATGAGGGGGTCAACTCTTGGGATGGGTGGTCGGTCGGCGCGGATGAGTCATCACGAGCCATCGATGCCTCAAAATTGAAGTGTGAAACGTGACAATATCGATGCCAATAAGATCTACAACAATGGGTGTGCGAGGTCTGATCGGAGTGCTTGATCGCACTTGCGGCGACACCGCAAAGCGTGTGGTCACGGGGGAGAAACTGCTCGAGCTCCGCAATGCGGTAGTGACAAAAGACACGAAGAGCCGTTCGGTCCTAGTCGTTGACGCCATGAACCTGCTCTTCCATCTGGCGGGTTTGGAGAACGGACCAGGGGTGGTAGAAGGTCTCAACGCCTTCTGCACCCTCTTGCAGATACACGAACTACGTGCGGTGTGCGTCTTTGACAGCAACAAGATGTCAAAACAGCGCAAGACATTGGCGAACGACCGACGAAAGCAACGAGACGAGGCGGTGAAGGAACTGGAGAAGATCAAGGAACAGCACGGCGTAGAGGTCCCGCACTACGTGAAGCGCAAGCATGCGGTGCTGCGTTCGCGGACGATCCACGTGGGGGCCAAGGAGGTGCGGGCGGCGTGGGACCAGCTAAGCAAGAGCGGGGTTTGCACGGTGCTGATGGCGCCGGACGAGGCGGATTCGGTCTGTGTGGATATGGTTCAGCGTGGGACGGCGTTTGCTTGTCTGAGCAACGATTCAGACATGTTTATCCGTGGCTGTCCGCAGGTGCTGCGGCAGTTTGACCCGGTGAAGGGTCGTTTCGAGTTGTGGGACACGGCAGCCATATACGCGACAATCGGGATCACGCCCGAGCGTTTCGTGGCGGTGTGCGAAGAGGCCACCAAGGGCAAATACACACACAATGAGTTGTACGAGGTGATGTTGTGTGGGTCGGCGCAGTCGGAGAAGATTAAGCGGGGGGTGCGGTTGCTCGAGGGCGGCGACAGGTTGGAGCTGACGTGGCGACGAGGTGTCAAGGTGGTATCCTGAGTTTAGAGAGGGGTGGAACAGCAAAGACAGGTAGGCTAATGTAAATCAATTTTTCTCATTGAAAATAGCAGATCGGATGGCGTCGAAGACGAAGCGCAGTGCTCGATTTGGTTTGGACAATGTGTTGAATGCGGATGCTCTGATTTCTTTGCGGACGGCGCAAATGATGTTGGACACGGCGTCGTCGCCGCTAAAGCATGCGTTGGTAAACATTCAGCAAGCATGGCGGGAAACAGAAAAGAGACCAGTGGCGGATGCGTTGGATTCGTTGATCCGTAAGCTGACCCGTTCGGTGGATCGTGAAGAATACGTGCGTCAGCATCTAGGAGAGATGGTCAAGGGCGTGTCGGCCAAGGATTTGGTTCGGCATCGGATTGGGGAAAAGGCCAAATGAACGCAGAGCGGCTTTTTTTGTTGATCAATATTAAGATGCGTGGACACATGACTCGCCGAGTCAACAAAGGCAAGAAACGTTCGGGCACCAAGCGTCATCAGCGTGGTGGAGCCGTTCCAAGGCAGGTTATTTCGAAACTTTTTGTTGCTGCTCGAAAGCTTGAACAAAAGGCAGCGCGCATGGTCAAGGCAGTTAATGATAAGGAGCCATTGGCTACAGAAGACGCTATTGCTGTCAGTTCAGGCATTGTTAGTCTGATCAACAACCACATCTTGCCACTGATGAAGGTCAGTAATGTGCCGATTGGATATCGGTACCAAGAAGGTGTTGATAAGGTTCGCAAGTAATTATCGACAGAACACCACTAGATATCTTATAGATATCTTAGTGAATGCAAGAGGGGATAGGGTGGATAGGTGTTGTGAGCTGAGGCTCATGGTTGTGGGGACACAGCCATGAACTCTATGAGTCAATTGCTAATTTGTGTAAAAATGCTAATGTGATATCATATGGAGTTGTTCGAAGGCAACTGAGTGGAGCTTGAGACCAGGGGGGTCGAAGGAGGACGACACGTCCCTTTCATATGGAGCTGCCCGGCATCGATCCAGGTACCTCCAGCATGCTAAGCGGGCGCTCTACCATTTGAGCTACAGCCCCCCCTGCAAGTTGCTCTGCGGGCGACATCCAACTGCCTTCCCAGGACAGGACCCAAGCCTGATCACCATTATATTGGTTCATTTGCGTTCAGTTCGGTCGGTCGACAACTCACGCCGACGCCTGCGCCTTCACAAAGTGAGGGCTGAGGTACGTCTGGAGGTTGAAGTAAGTGAGATCCGTTCCCTTCGGGACGTTGAGAAGCGCCGAGAGCTTCTTGTCTGGGATGATCTTGCGCCCGTTGTCCTTGTCCTGGAGGCTGTGCGCCCGGACGTAGGCAGTGATCTCCTTGGTCACGTCGGTGCGGGCCATCTCGGTGCCGGCCGGCTTGCCAATGAAGGTCGCCAGCTCGGGAGTGATCGGCGTCGGCTTGGTGAAGCCACTCGGCTTGCGCGGACCTGACGAGGTCTTCTTCTTAGCCTGGAGCTTCGATAGGCGCTTATGCTCCTTGGCGTTCTTCTTCGAGTAGTCCTTGAGCTTGTTGATGGCCACACTAAGGGAAGCCTTGAGGGTGGTCACCTCGGCGATCAGAGATTCGAGGTCATCGGTGGCGCACCAGCCCTCAACCTCTGGATCCGCTACCGGATCAGCCACCGGATCAGCCACCGGATCCGCCACCGGATCCGCCACCGCCGGAGCGGCAGCAGCCTTGGTCGTCTTGGGGGTGGAGGCCTTGGTGGCCTTGGCCTTCGAGGCAGTCGTCGCAGTCTTCGGTCCCTTGCCAGCCGGCATCTCTTGACCTTCTCGGGAGGGTTATTTCTAAGTCCTTTGACGCAACGGCACATGTCAATTTAGTGTGGATGTGTCCCGCCGAAGCTCACAAAATTCACGAAAGACGACCTGCCTGGTAAAGCCAAGGCAACGCTTCGGCGGCCTCTGGCGAGACCAATGTTAGAGCGATCAGCAAATAGTTGGCGCCCAACATTTTTGAATCACGATCCACACCACGATACACCATCCGCTCCGCCTGATTAAGCGCCCGGTGCCGGATCTCGGCATTCGAGAGTGTCCGTGACGGAATTGGGACGGGGAAGTCGCCTGCCACCCGAGCCTTGATGTCCTGCGAAAGTTGTGCACGGTACCCCCAGATATCCGACAACTCTACACACAACCGCCGCCAACCCTCTGTTCCCAAATCAAAGAACCAACTAGGATTGGTGATGTGCCCTAGGCTGTCCAGCTGCGAACAGAGACCGATGATCCGCAACCGAAACATATTCGCCGCCACCGCCTCGGGATTGATCACCACCGCTGGTTGTATGTCCGTTACACTCCCGCCCGCCACCGAGCCGGCCTTAACACCACCCCGCCCCAACAATCCCTTCAGCCTCCCCTCCTCTTGCAGACGTTCCAAATCGCCTTGGGCAAAGGGAACGTTGGTGTACGGATCGTATGGCGTCTTCTCACGTTCCCGTTGGGTTCGCAACAGTTTGCGTAACACGTCCACGTCGTAGACCGTGGGCATCCCACCCGCATTGGATATCACATAGAGCCGATCAAGTGGAATTCCTGACACGGGTTCTAGAGTTTCCAACTCTTCGTCGTTAGTCGTATTATTGGGTCTGGCTGGAGTTAACAGCCCCTTGGTTCGGAGATAGCGACGAAAGAGGTGGCCACGGTAGACGGCTTGGATCCGGGTGGCGTGCCACGAACGCACCAGATGAGCGTGCAGTCGCTGTCGGAGCACCCCCTTGTTGCCGGTGCGTCGCAGCTTGTACTCGGAAGCAAACTGCTTGAGTTGAGCGATGTTGTAGTTAAGATTAGTGGAAAGCCCGATCTTGGATGGGTGCAGTGGTTCGAGTTCCTCGGGTCGGGGTCTTTGGGCTCGGGGTGCTAGAGGAGGAGGATGAGGGGTGTTTGTGAGCCAATTTTTGTAGTCCGCAAGCCCGTCTTGTGCTGTGGGGAGTGTGGAAGTTACGGGAGATACAGAGGGGGTGGATGTTGGGGTGGTGGTGGTGCCAGTGGCCGAGTTAACAGCATTGGACTGAGTTAAGGGATCCTGGATGGGTGTATTGCCATCGAGGACCATGCTGTCGTCTAGATGGAAGGCGACGGGACCCGCTCCTAGCCACGCCAACGGGCTGATTTGAGATGGAGTGTTGGGGTGCATGTTGGAGGGCAGGGGATTGCTGAGGTGCATGGCAAAGGGGATGTTGTAGAGATACGACGAATCAACCGGTGTCGATGCTGTTTCGGGTGCTGGTGGACTGCTGTCGCTGGGAGAGAGGGGAGGGAGCGGAGACACCAAATCAGTGGCCATGAGTGCTTGTAGTGCTATCTTGGCGACTGACTAAGTTTGTTAACTCGGCTCGGCACACTTTACTTTCGGTGCTTACGCGTTCCCTTCTTGCCGTGGCGGCGGGTCTTCTTGGACGGCTTGATCCGGATGTAGCCGAACTTGCCCTTCTTGGCGCTGTAGCCGGCCTTTTCGAGGTGCTTCTGCTTCTTGGCGAGAGAGTGGCGGGCCTTGGATACGATCCGGCCGTGCTTGTTGTACATCCAGCCGGCCTTGGTCACGCCGCCCGAGGTCATCTCGGCGGTGCCGTGCATCACCTGCGCCGGGCTGCCATACTTGATCTCAAAGTTCTTGGTGTGCCGCCGGTTGCGGTGGGTCTTGTTGGACTTGCTGCCCTTTTGCGAGTGCCTGCGCGTTGACGCCATTAACTCTGTGGGAGAAAAGAACCTAGAGATGACCGAGAACTGCGGAGGGTCGAAGTTGAATTTTGGACCATAAATTGATCTAGAAACATCCCCCGAGAGACCATTACAATCGGACTAGCATGCCGGCCTCCGTCGCTGACCTCATCACTCGCTTGAAGCACTTCAACCCAGAGGAGATCACCTTCGGGTCTGTCAAGACCAACAAGCAGGGCGGGAAGTCGATCCCGATTTACTACAAGGGCGAGAAGCCCGTGATTCAGTTCCCCAAGACCAATACCTACGGGCTTGTGGGACAGGCTCCGATGGACAAGCCGAACGACCCCAAGAAGTACTCGGTCAATCTTCGTCTCAACCGGGACTCTGACTTTCGTAAGACCATGACAGCGTTCGAGAACCAGGTGGTCAAGTGGATTACGGCGCACGGCGGCGAGTGCCTCGGCCAGGCCGATCAACCAGAGGCCGTCATCCGGGCTCTGTTCTACCCCGTGATCAAGTACCCGAAGGACAAGGATACCGGCAAGGTCTTGACCGACCGTGATCCGACCATGAAGCTCAAGGTGGGTTACTGGGAGGGCGTGTGGAAGGTGGAGCTCTTCGATATCGACGGCAATCAGATCTTCTACCCTGGGATGACCGCACCGGAGGATCCCGAGGATCCCGAGTCAGAAGACGTCCCGGTGGATCCGACCGACCCCGAGTTGGCCCCGTCGGGCACTGAGATGGTTGGGTTGATGCAGTGCAACGGAATCTGGGTTGCTGGTGGTCGCTGCGGCGTCACTTGGCAGTTGGTCCAGGCGCAGACCAAGCAGCCGGTGCGGATCAAGGGCTACTCCATCCAGCCCGACAGTGACGATGAGGATGCTGAGGGCGAGGGTGAGGGTAAGGGTTCGGATGCCGGTGCAGCCTCGGGCAATGCGGCTGCTGTTCCCGACAGCGACGGCGCCGAGGGCGAGGGTGAGGGTGAGGGCGACGGTGAGCCAGAGGCTGAGGCTGAGCCGACTCCCAAGAAGATGAAGCGGACTCGCAAGAAGGCTGGGGCGACCGCCTAAGGACGACACTGACGACGTAGCAAGAGGGGGCAATGTCAGCAATGGCGGACGCAGACGCAGCGGACACGAACAACGAGAATGATGCAACTATTTTCTATTCACCCCTCTAGCATTCTCATCGGGCCTGGATCGCCAGGAATACCAGAAAGCGCTCCCAATGAAGATGAAGCCGATAACCATTTTCTAGTCCCGACATTAGCATTTTAATCGCCTCACAGAGAACCGGGGTTGGCACTGCGCCCCGCGCCTCTAGCTTCGAGAGGATCATCATGGACAGCGTTCCGCTGTCGTGCTGATCTCTAATCAACTCGGACGCATGTTTCCGCAACCCCGGCACACTCCGCCCCCCCGATGCCGTCAGCAACGCCACCGTCGCATCGGTAAGCGTATCCGCCTTTTTGTCGTGACTGGTTAGCATTCGGTACCCTCCGTCCACCGCTCGTTGCCGCCTCACTCCCGTCATCACCGGTAACACCAACAACGACACCTCCCACGCCGACGCCATCTGACACGCCGCCGTCGGTCGCTCCGTCAGTATGACCACGTGTTTCAGGTGCTCGGCCGCACAATTCAGCGCCGTCATCACGCATTCCCGTCTCGCTGTTTGATGATTGCGAAACACCAACACTGGCGGCATAGAACCCCGTGACTGATGCCGCAACGCCTCTGACGCTCCCATGGTCGTTGTCGTTGCGCTTTTCCGATGCGCTCCCGCAAACATACCAAAATCTATCTCCGCCATTCCTCGACGAATGTTAAAGTCGTATGTGCCGGTGGTGTCCGAAGCCAGTGCCGTGGCCCGGCGGGGTGCCGGTCGAGCACCGTCACCACAAATTCCCGCCAACACGTGCTGCCGCTTCCCCGCACCCGACGGCCCACCCACCACCAACACCTTCATCCCCTCTTGCATTGGCGCCGTCAGCCACCGGCGGATCGCCTCTACCACCTTGTCGTCCATTGCCGCTCTGGACAATCGCACCTCCCGAACCCCTGCCGATGGAGCTACCATTTATGGTATCTATTCGTACTACCAGCCTTGCGATCTAACCCTTATTCTCTTAACTCATCCACCCCACTCAAGGACTTACACTCATATCTCCCTTCAAATCAGCCACACCCTAATGCTCCTCGGCGTACTCCCGATCGATACTGCCTTTCGTGCCCGAATCTTATTGGGAACATCCTCCAACAGCTATCAAGCGGTCGGATGCAAGTTCTCCAAGCTATTTGCCTCCTTTCCCTCTTGCACACTCTCTGGAATCGTGGTTGAGGTCAGTCCCGAACTGACACCAAAACTTGTAGATCTTGAACATCATTTGCTTTCCATTGTGTCGCGGTTCAGACGACAAGACAAAATTGCCAGCTACATTATTGCCAAGCAAATTGAGAGTTATGCAAGAGGGGGGAATGGGGTGCCAGGTTGGGCGGCATCGCACGTGTTGGTGCGGATCGTGGGTGTCTGGGACACTGATGACGAATACGGATTGGTGTGCAAGATCATCTCGGCGGCGTCGATTGCCGAACCCGTAGCCTCAGTCAGCGGTAGTCTGGCGGCAGGCCAGGCAGATGCTGCGAACCCCTTGCCACGGCAGTCCGAAGGCGAGACCAAAGAAAATGATCATCAGTGTGCCGAGCGCAAGTCCACGCCCTTCGGCAATGAGTACCTGGAGCAGCATATTGAGCCGCCGGCGGATAGCCTCACGACGGGTGGTGTCGGTGGGCATGGTTACAGCAAAGGCTGTACGTACACCTCTACCTACATTGCTAACGCTACCAACTAGACCCGTTAAAGTGTCTATGATCGTCTGCGGCAACGGAAGAATCATGAACAAATAAACCATAACTGCCATCGTCAGACCCGCCGTAATCCGCACCATCCCCTTGGCCACACTCTTACATCGGGCTTTGTTCGTCGCATCACACTCCTTTTTGCCTCGGTCGCACTCGGCCATTTGTGGCACCAGGGCCGGGCACGCCTTGGTCAGCGCCAGCAACCAAATAATGATGCCGGCAATCATAACAATCAATAAAAACTGAAGCAAACCGGTAGCCCAGATAATGTGAGTGTTTGCACCTGCGGTCATTGGCAACATCCCACCAAACATTAGCAATGAACCCAGAAGCGCTACGCTCATGCTGCCGACCAGTTCCGAACAATTGCCGGCCTGCGCCTGATTAGATGCGACGATGGATCCACCTACGACCATCGCCGCCCCCAAACCACCCGTCAGACGAACCGCTGAGATGACGTCATCCGGCGTGGGCACCGGACGTGCCGCTCCCGCTCCGGCCCCCACAACGACCGGATCTGCTACTGTTGCCGCTGCTGCCATTTAGATTCCTACTCACAACTGCGAATTTATCCACCGCTTCAGCGACTCCACATCCCCCGTATCCAAATCAATCTCACACTTTTTCAGATTTACAAAGGCTGGCTTCTCATTGCTGTTCGCCTTCCGTACCATCGCATATTTGCCTCCCTTCTTACCCGGACGAATGCTGATTCCATCGCCCAAATCTCGCACCTGCGCCTGTGTTGCCAAATGCTCCTTGACCATCGCCACCGCCGAACCACCATTGGGCATTTTTCGTCCCTTGATCTTCACGTTCATCCCATTCCACGTCAGATACGGACCGTACCGACCGTGCTTCAGATGAATCGGTTCGTCCTCCACGGTAGCAAGAGGGGGGATGGCGGGTGAATTGGCGGCTGCGCCGCTCACAGGACCCATATTATCACCTCTCATTGTCGCTACTGCAACTGCCTTGCGCTCTCCTGCCACCAACTGCTTACCAGCTGCGGCCATCTCGTTAACTCGGTTCCAATACTCCGTGGCCACGGTCAGCCACGCTCGTTCCCCCTTGGCTATCCCGTCCAAAGACGCCTCCATCGCCGCCGTGGCTTTCACATCGATCAACTCGCTAAAGACCCGCTTACACGTGGCATTGACTCTCTCCCCCAATGGTGTTGGAGCTAGTCGAGCCTTGGCTCCACCGTATTCCAGCGGCTTGGCGATCCATTCGGTCGGCTTCCCCTTGCCCTTCTTAACTCCTTCCTTGGCATCCAACACCTTGGCCGGCACATCCTGCACCACCGCATACCGCCGATCAAACAGCTTGTTCACGATCGAGGCATAGGTTGATGGACGACCCACCCCCACCGTCTCCAACGTCTTGACCAATCCCGCTTCTGTCAGTGGGGCACAGATACCCGTAACGATCGGCGCTGCACACGTTCGTTCCGGATCTACTCGTTGCGAGGTCTTTAACTCGGCCGGGGCGATCAGCTCACTGAGTTGACGGATCTGCTCATGAGTTGACACTACCACTCCACCCCCTACCTCTTTCGTCCACCCCGGAAAAACCATCCGGGTCACACTCGCCATGGCATGCAACTTGCGCTTCTCGGGATCTCCCTTTCTTGTGGTTGTTAACTCCCGTGAGAGGTCCTCAACTCGACACGGCACCATTCCACTTGCCACCGTCCGCTGCCGAATGAACTTGTACAATCGTCGCTCATCCCCCGTCTTGCCCAATCCCTGCTTTGCTGGATCGATGGCCCTGACCGCCTCGTGCGCTCCTTTGCCCACGATCCGTGGATGGCCCACGTATTCCGCCCCATGCGTCTGCCGAATGTGCTCCCCCAAATCCGTCACGAACGGAGCACAGTATCCATTGCTATCGGTGCGATGGTAGGTGATGGCACCCGCTTCATACAGTTTTTGCGCCGCAGCCATGCACCGCTTGGTCGGCAACCCACACTGCTGCTGCATCCGGGCCGTCGTCAGCGGCTGCGGCGCCGAGACCGACCGGCTCTTGGTTATCAGTGGACTTAACTTGGTATCGTGTTCTTGCCAAGTCGTCAGTTGCCACTCGATCTCCTCCTCGTCAGCCGTGCGATGCTTGGTGTCCCCACGAAATGCTAGAGGGAAGTTGGGAAGATAGGTGTCGGTAGTCCACACCATGTTTTCTTCAGCCGACATGGCGTGCTCGTGATGGTCGCACACAAGGGTGAGTGCTGGTGTCTGACAGCGACCTGCCGAGAGACTGCTGGTGCCACCAATTGCCTTCCAGAGGAGAGGTGAGGCTGTGTAGCCGAGGGCCAAGTCGATCGCCTGCCGACACATCTGGGCGTCCACCAGGTCCATGTCGAGGGTGCCTGGGTTGGCCACCGCCGCTTGCAATGCGTTCTTTTCGATGGCGTTGAACCGGAGCCGGGGCATCTTGGTGGGGTCAACTCCTGCCAGCCGGCACACGTGAAATCCGATTGCTTCGCCTTCCCGGTCATCGTCTGTTCCGATGTACACTTTACGCGTCTTTTCCTCTCGCATCAGCTTCTTGAGCTCTCTGACAAAAGTGTGGTTAGTGGTCTTGTAGCGAATGTGCCCTTCCGTGCGGAGTTCTCCTAGGCCCTTGAGTCCGTCGTCAATGACACAGATGTGGCCCTTGGTGGCCATGACTCGCCATTGGCTCTTGCCCAATAGCGACTCGATCTTGGGTGCCTTGGACGGCGACTCCACCACCATTATCTTGCGCCCACTCTCTCCCCCTTTTGCATTGGATGCTTTCGCTGCTGGCATTCCTGCTCTGCCCTTAGTTAACTCCATCGCTTCAATCAGTTTACTGCCAAGTTATTGAAGACGCTCACTCGTTCTCGGGATGCCGCTCGGCCCATTGTGTGTAAGAGAACTTCTTGGGACCCTTCTGCTTCTTTCGCCGCTTCTTCTCCGCCTCCTCTAACTTTCTCAATTCATCCCGCCGCAACACGCTGTCAATGTGTATCTTCTTCAGAATCGTGCCCACCTGGAACGATGCCTCGTGCTGGTTTAACTCGCCGCTCTCGATCTGTCCCAGAATATCAGCGAACCGCAGCACAATTTTCACATCCACCTCTTGCTTTATCAGCTTGAAGAGGATGTCTGGAAAGTGTTCGTACATGTACGAACAGCGAGACAACACCATTCTGCGAAACACCTCCGGTGTGACCCGGGGATATTCGTGCCGAAGCTGCTCCAATCGCTCCAGATCACCCCGGATCTTGGGACTGTTTTGCAGTTTGCGTATTTCTTCGGTGGCATCGGACACGTCCTCATCTCGCATCAGACTGTCCAAATGCTGTCGCATCGTCTTTTCGATATCCTTAGGCGAACTCATTCCTACGCCACCACAACAAACTTTCAAACCTTTTCAACCGCAACATTAGAATGGCAACCGCTCCTCCTACTATCAAAGCAGTTTCGGCTTCTCAGGCCTCTGCAGGTGCCCAGAAGGCATCGGAACATTACAACCAGATGATTGCATATCGCAAGGGCACCAGTTTTGGTCAGCCTGCGCCACCACCACCCAAGCCTCAGGCTGCCAAGAGCCTGGTCCACGGCGCCACCAAACTGTCCCAAGACCAAGCCGAATGGAATGAAATCTGCAATCTCTTTGGTTGGAAAGGGACCGGTGGCAAGGCCCGGAAGACCCGGCGGGGGCGAAAGACCCGGCGGGGGCGAAAGGGTTGCTACAGAGGTGGGAAGGCTATTCGCAAGACTCCGAAGAGGGCTGCCAAGCATCGAACCCACAGCCGTTCGACTCGGCGTGCGAAGAATTAGCAATTGACAAAGTAGCACACCCCACATGTCCAACTCTTCCCCCGTCGCCGCCCACACCGCCAACCCCATCACCTCCTCCCCTCTTACAAACCCTGGAGACACCCCCTGCAACACTGTATTTTCCCCCGCCACCTACAATCTGCTGCTGGCACTAATTGTGCCGCTCGGGTTAACGCTGGTCGTCATGAGCTACGTCGGCAAGAGCGTCTGCCAAGATTACGCCGTACAACTTGGACCCCACTCCACCACCGGAGCCTTTCTGGGCCAAATGTGCGGCGCACCTGGCAACGGCAACATGATTCCGGGCATCCAGAGCGCCACCCTCACCGCCGTCCCAAAGGCCACCGAAGACCTTCATCACATCAACGCTGTTAACACCGCCATGGCTGGGGCGCTCAACTCCTCCATGCAAGATGCGCGGGTGATGTTCAACCAAACACGCAATGCCTTCTCGGACACCATTGGTGATCTCTATGCCGTCATCATGAACATTGTGATTCAGTTGGTGCGAATGGGACTTAAGACACGCGACATTGCCGGCAAGATGGGCGGTGCCACCGCCGCCCTGGCCAACGCCACCCAGGGTGCTCAGCTAACCGGCGAAAGCGTCATCAATGGCCCGATTGTCGGTGTCATGAAGACCCTCGCCTCCGCCTAATCCTAATGATGGCACATCTAGGCCCGAACGAACGTGCCCAATAGGGAGTTGACATTTGCCCACGCAAAAGCAAAAAGGCACATGCGAATGATGTCTTTCGATATCGGCATCAAAACTCTCTCGTTCGCCGTGTTCGATACAACAGCCTCTGATCCACTTGTTGACTGGAAAATTTTCAACATGTGCGAGCGTAAGCTTATTAAATGCTGCCACGGCGGATGCGAGTCCCCCGTCAAGTACGAACTAGGCAACAAATTGTACTGCAAACGGCACGCCAAACAAGTCCCCGATGGCATCATGCCCACCACTCGCCTCTCGCCAACTCAGCTGTCCAAAATGAGTGTGGACGAAGTCCTGGGGATCGCCCAACTATTAGGCTGCGCACCCACTGATCGCAACACAAAAAAGGCCGCTATCGTCGCCATCCGAGCACACTACGACCAGCACACCCTCCTTAACTACGAAGCTCCCAAGGCGTCTGATGTCGATATGGTGACTATCGCTCAAACCATCCAACGAGATCTTCGGTCCATGCTCCCCAGCTCACTTGAAGGCTACACCGCCCTCATCGAAAACCAATTGGGTCCCACCGCCGTGCGAATGCGCTGCATCCAAGCCATGCTCACCATGCACCTCTTGCACGAAGGCTGCACCGACATCCAGTACATCTCCCCCCGTCGAAAACTCGAAGGAATGGAGGTGGATACCAGCACCTATGGTGCCCGCAAAAGGGCCGCCAGGGACGCCGTACCGAGCGCTCTACAAGAAATGCGTTGCGACAAACGATGGCTTGGCTACTTCAATGGACACAAGAAACAGGATGATCTTGCGGATGCGTTTCTCCAGGGTCGTTGGTACCTGAAAAAAAACTGTCCCGAGCTGCGTCTGACATAGACATAAGATTTGCGTTTGAGACAGGAGTAGTATGAGCCTACCAACCCTGAAATTGGAGGTCGAGGAATTGGGTGGGCCAAGTGCCGGAGACGGAGGCGGAGCTTTGCGACCACCCTCAACTCATGGACCACGGTCTTCAACTCCCATGATGGGCATGGATCTCCTGATGAAGGGCTCCACTGCCGACCCGTCGTCCAATAAGGAATCCGTGGACGAACTCGCCGCTTCGCTGAACCAATTTGTGCAAGAGGTGGATGGGGGGCGGAAAGGTGGTGGTTTGGCCCCAGGAACGATGAAGATCGAGTCTCTAGGTGGTGCAGGAGCACCGCCCCCTGCACCTCGCTCCGATCAGCGGCGGACTGTGCGAATCGATACTGGTCCATCACAGCCTTCATCCAATGACATGCGGGCGTCCCAGCCAGCACCCCGGCCCACTGTCGGACAAGTCACTGCAGCCGCCGTCGCTCATGAACAAAAAGATTCATCGTGGGATGGATTTCGATCGTTTTCGGGTGGTCGTGGAACTGCAGCTGCTGGATCCGCTCCCACTCCAAAGCGAAAACTGACCGAGGCTGAAATCACTTCCGAGAAGTTCAAGTGTCTCCGCTTCTTTGAAAACTGCGAACGCAAGGGCATCCCAGTGTCGAAGAAGTACGACATGAAGTCGTCGCTCGAAGAGATGCAGGCCGAGGAGGGGTTCATCAAGGCCGATATCCGAAAGAAGCAAAGCATTCAGTTTCAGGGCAAGATGGTCATGGCCGCCGTGACCGGGCTCGAGTTTCTTAACTCCAAGTTCGATCCTTTTGATGTGGATCTCGATGGATGGGGTGAGAACATCAGCGAAAACAAAGAAGAATACGAAGATGTATTTTCCGAACTACACGAAAAGTACAAAGACAAGGCGTCGATCGCTCCGGAGGTCAAGCTGATGTTCCTGCTCGCGGGCAGCGCCACGATGGTACACATGTCAAACCGGATGTTCAAGCCACAGCTGCCGGGTATGGATGATCTGGTGCAGCACAATCCCGATCTTGCGAACCGTATTGCTGGGGCTGCTGCCGAGGGATTGGTCTCGGGTAGCGCCGCTCAGCACCAACCTTCCTCTGGCATCCCGACCCCAGGGCCTCACCGGGCGATGCCGCCTCCTGGCACCGTACAAGCTCCGCCACGGGCCGAAATGAAAGGCCCTGACAACTTTGAAGATATCATGTCCCGAGTGAAACGAAAGAATGCCGATGCTGCTGTGAACATGCCGCCACCGCCACAAATTACTACGCCCAGCCAGACCCGGAGCGTCACCCTAAAGCCGACTGTACTCGAAGGATTGCAAAAGGCGGAGCGAACTCCAGTTGGTGCAAGAGAGGGAGTTAACAATGTAAACAACTATGGACGAAAGCGCAAGGCCGGTGCTGACAATGTGCTAAAACTGGATATCTAATCGGAGGGAGCAGAAGCTACGTTTGTCCCAAATTGCCGACTAAGTATCTGGTACTGGATCACTTTAATCAGTTCAGTGAGAGCATCCATTTTCACACTGAGCTGGTCCACCCTGGCTACCACGTCTTGCAGCCGATCACCAAATTCTTCGATATGCAATCGGGTGGCTGGTTGATGGCGGAGGGCCTTGGAAAACGGGATTGGGTGGTCGGCCATTGTTTCCCAGGGTGTGTCTGGTTGCCTGTTTCTTTATTCAATGACATCAATTTAATGTCCCAGCCGCCGCTTCCCCGCTGCCGCCACCCAATAGATCGTTGTCACAATGATAATGTCATAGACCACTGCACTCCAGCCGGCCGAGTGGAACCAACGCGAAAAGTAAGAGGATGAGCGGGGATTGGAAAGGAACCAGGCAGCAAAGGCGCTGGAGATGGCCGCCGACGCCACCGCAATTCCCGTCACTTGTCCCGCCATGGAACCGGCAATCCCGAGCACCCACGCAAGCACCATTCCGGCCCAGATGTACCCCGCAATCAGGAAGACATCGAGTAGATTGCTCTTCCAAAAATGGGTGTAGTAATATTCGTAAACTAGTTTTGGTGAACCTGACAAATAGGCCGGCAAGTTAAGACCATAGACTACCACCGCTGTCGTCAACACGAATGAAACAAGATAGGCACTCCAGCGTCCTAACCACTCCCCCGCTCCCACTCCATTACCTAGTTCGCTCACCATTCTTTCCTTCTTGTTATTGGAGGCGATATTTTGACCCACAATGACAATGGGAAATATCTGCGGCACTGCGTGCTTTGTGGCGGTGGTCTTTGCACTCTCAACTCTCCTCTTCCCCCTCTTGCTTAACCGAGGCATCGTCGGCGGCTATCGGTCTAGGCTGCCTCCCGCAGCCCAGGTGGCTCTCAAGGCTGCCACCAAAGAACGGGCCACTCTCGCCTTCCAGGGACTGATGCTCGGGATGGTCATCGGCGCCGCAGCGGTCCTGCTCTCGGGCAAGATGGGAAAGACGACGGGTGTGTGTGTACTCGCTTCGGTTGCGTTTGTGGTTCAGTTCCTCTACTACATGCTGTCGCCCAAGTCGGTGTGGGTAGTTAAGTATCTCCGGAGCACTGAGCAACGCAAAGATTGGCTGCGGGTCTACCGCGAGTACCAAAAGGCATACTACGGCTCGATCGCCATCGGCGTGGTCGGCGCAGGCTTGCTCGGCTACGGCCTCTGTTAAGTCACCCCCCCATCGAGTTAACTCACTGGAGTTTGCGATGCTTCCGCTTCACCAACCGCCGCGTCTTCCCTTTCCTCTTGCATCCTTCCCTGATAATGTGCCAGTCCACCTTGGCTGATGGTCCGCCTACTAGCGCGCTCCCAAGTCGGGCCCGAGCCCAACTAGCCGCTGTCTGGTTTGGGCGGCTGCCCGACGAATAGTATGCCCCTTTACCCTTGTCGATGATTCTCTCCATCGCTGCGACCGAACAGCTGCTGGCCCGGGCCAACTGCTTGCTCGGCACGATGGCATCAACTCCAAACTCCTTCTTCGCCCACCTGACCCATTTGCTCTCCTTGGATCTGAACGACTTGACCTCGGGTCGTTCGTAATATTTGCCCCGCTTGTATTCCCGGCGGCTCTTGCGCAGTGCCTTTCGTTGCTTAACTCGGTCCCGACGGGTCAGATTCTTGGGAAGGTAGGTTTTGGGGACGTTGAGGGCGTCGTGCTTTTTGCTGCCTTTTCGTATACTAATAGTCATATAAGTATTTTACACATAGACATTATAAAATGGAAACATTCTGGTGGGTCACTGGTGGAATCGCAGCAACTTACACATTTGTCGCTGGTTTACAATTATATGCATTGCTTGGAAAGTACAGACTCTCAGTCAGTAAAGCGAATCAGAAAATCAAAAACGGAAACATCCGACACGTCATCGATGTTCGTACCGACCTTGAATGGAAGGCTGGACACTATCACGACGCCATACATATTCCCATTGCAACTATTCCAAAAAACAAAAAACTAAAAAATATTCCTAAATCATCAACACTCTTAGTTTATTGCAACACTGGACAACGAGCGAGACGCGCAGCTGAACTGCTCCGAAAGGACGGTTACCAAAATGTTTACTACATTGCTGAGTCTTACCGATCTCTTAACTAGCCCGATATCTTAACTAGCCCATTTCAATATTCCACATGCCAGCCTTGCTCCAGCATTACCCGTCTTTTCAGATTCTTTCTTTTCTTCACCACGTCCACGTCCCAAATCATCCTGATCAGCATGAATGATCACCGAACGGCCTCTCAACTCTTTGAGATCCTTAACTCCTTTCATTGTTTTTACTCCTTTGGCTACACCATTGCTGTTGGCGCGCACGTTCCCTAAATCTCCTACATGACGTAAATGTGATTTCGGACCGCCATGTACTTTTTGTTTTGGATTGTAATGAGGTCCTGCCTTTTGACATTTCTTTCCATACCCCTGACTGCCCTTGACGTGTATGTGAAACCCGTGATCTCCTTCCGTTAGTTCTTTCAACTCATATGCAAGAGTGGGGGGTGAAGTGGGGTTGATTGTAATGGTTCCGTATTTTCCTAAGCTTGCACGTAGCATTCGTCGTGCTCGGCGTGTGCGATTGTATTTGCTTTGTGGGTTTTTTGAACATCGTTGTGTCTTACCACCCTTTTGCAAATTAGTATTTAACTTGGAAAAGTCATCCTTGGTAAGCCGATACGCCCAGTGCTGAAGGGTCTGCCGCTTCTTTGCACTCACCGTCTCATCGTCCCACTTCTTACCCTTGCGTCGGATCTCGTTGATTAGCCAGTTCCGGAACCGACCGTTGGGTCCCGCCAATCCCACCCACCGCGCAATCTGCCTCTCATCATCCTTTCCCCTCTTGCCCTCGAAAAAGTCACAGTACCATTGCACCCAACCATACGGCTGACTCGGCTTGATCCATCCCTTCTTCTCCCAATACTCTAGCGTCGTGCCCACCTTAACTCCATACTTGTTGATGCTCGTGTCGTATTCGTCAAATGGCTTGGTTAAATGGTCTTCCAGAATGCCCTTCCACCAACTCTTCGGATACTTTTTGTGCTGATCTTTGTAGTTCCGCTTGTTAACAGATGAGTAGATGGGGCGCCAGTAGGTGCCGCCAAAACTGCCAAGCTCAAATATCTCCCGTGGTGAGAGGTTTGGCCTAAACTCGGGGTGGTCCGCAAATCGGTACTCCCCCGTTTTACTCCTGGTGGGCTTGGTTCGGGGCATTCTGTTATTGATTGGGAGATTCGTTCGTTTGCTGGTCGCTGCTGGCTCGATTCTTCTTGGATATCGGCACCGGCGCCAACACAAACCCAGGGGGCGGCGGCGGCGCTGCCTTTAACTTAACACTCTCCCCCCACTCTTGCAACAACGGCTCTTGGATATTCGGCTGCTTCTCTGGTTGTGACTGCTTCCTGGCCTTGACACACAGAGTGCAACAGCAACACATTATTGACAACGACGTTCCCATTATGATAACCACCCAAACCCAATTGTTTGCGCCACCGGTGTCAGTGGGAAATGGGACTGTTGTTGGTGCCGCCGTTTGAACTGGAGTTAAGAAAGAGGGGGTGGAGGTGGGTGATGCGAGGGCGATTAACGCCAGGATAGTTGGCAGCATGGCGTAGTGGTGGGGGGCGCCATAATGTCAACTCAGTTTGGGTGGGTTAACTCAGATCTCGACCGAGTCGTACTCGGGAATGGTGTGAGTAACATAGACCGTCGGTTCTGCCATTGGTATATAGGCTTCATCGCTTTGCTGTGGCAGATCGGGTAGCGGACGGCTAGCTGGCTGCGTGTAGATCTCGTTGTGTATCGTCCGACTCCCTCCCCTTTCTTGCATTCCCGGTGGTGTTGGAGACACTCGTTGCTGTTTTTTGTTGTACTTGTAGCAATTGTACCCCGCACACCCAATAAAGAGAACAATCGTTGCACCAATAACGATCCACCAGTACCATTGGATACCAAGCCACGAGCCATCGTCGTCATTTTCGTTGTCGCTCTTGCTTGGCGCCGTCGGGGCTTCGGTGGGAACCACATTCGGTACATTGGTAGGTGCAAGAGTGGGGGAGGTGGTTGGTTGCGGTGTGGGGGATTGGGTCGGGGGTTGAGTTGAAGGGGACACGGTTGGTGTTAACGTCGGGGCGGGAGTGGGATGCGCCGTGGGCGCCTCGGTGATTCCGGAACATCGCCAAGTCCAGGCGTAGGTCGAGCAGTTGCTGTGTTCATCCGACCAAGTGTGGAGGCTACTGGCCACCCTCTCCCCTGTTGCACAACCGACATCTGGCTTATGGCAGAGGGTGCCAGGGTAGTCCAGTGGGGTAAGACAAATGCGAGTGTCGTTAACTGGGAAGGTGTGATTACAAGTCTGGTAGACGTAGGTGAAAAGGGTGTCGCCGGGACCAGCGGTGGTAGTCAGGGGGACGGTCGAGTTAAGAGTGTTGGGAGTTGAGTTAAGGGCTGTGGCGAGAGTTGACGTCGGAGTCGCCAATGTCAATCCTATGGTAGCCAGCGCCAGCAACACCATGATCTAATGTTGTGTTGGGATATTATCAGGATTTGGTGTGGACCCAAGGTGTTAACTCGGGGGCGCCAATGTCCCCCCGAACCCCCAACAAACAATCTTAACTCGGGGGCGCCAATGTCCCCCCGAACCCCCAACATACAATCTTAACTCGGGGGCGCCAATGTCCCCCCGAACCCCCAACAAACAATCTTAACTCGGGGGCGCCAATGTCCCCCCGAACCCCCAACAAACAATCTTAACTTGGGGAGCGTGTGTTGTTAACTCTATATATCTATCATCCAATTATGGTGAGATCAACTTCACCAAAGGCGAGATCGCCGCCCGTGGCAGCTGCATCACCTCAATCGGAAAGAGGGAAGCCAGGAATAATGCGAAAAAGACACCCAACGTCTTCCACCAAACTGGTCGCGACAAATCAGGTACACCAGGCGGTGGATTCAGCCCTGGCTCCTCATACACGCGGCGATTGTACCAGTTCCACAACATTACAGTTAGACATGTAAGGAAGATGATGAACGGCCCCCACCACTGCGCTGTCCCCCGCACATCGTCAGCCGTCTCCATGTAATATTGCGCCATCCGCGCCTGCCCCAACGCCACCTCCTCTTGCAGCCCCGTGGCAGCCGCCGCCGCTGACGTGTTAACAGCCCTTCCTTGAGTTGACGACCCCGATAAACCCGAGACCTGCTTCGCCGTGTTTCTGAGCAACTGGCTCTCGGTCGCCAATGCCTCTACCTTTGGAGTGATCCATGAAGCAATGTTATCGGCTTCGTTGCGGGCTTCGGCCGCCAACTGCGTCTTGGCTGCGGCAGCACCAAGTTCTGCCGTCAGCTCCTTATTGCGCTGGAGACGGGCTCGGAGGCGATCGCCCGCCGTGGTCGGATCATAACTTGCGGGTAGCTCGAAGAGCTTGCTGACAGTTTTGGAGGGTTTGTCCATCTGCTGCTTTAGCCGATGAAAACGCACCAGCCGCCAACGCCGATGAACCCGCCGGTGGAGAAAAGTAAAACTTGCTGAAATCACTTGGGTTGCGTGAGTTGATGTTGGATAACATTGCCGTCCCCACAATAAGAGCCGCTGCACCCGCAGCCACCGACAACACAAACGAAATGTCGCTGTCAATCATCTCCATCACACGCAGCCAGTAGATGATGAACGCTGCAATCAGCACTGCAATTCCTATCAGGGTCAGTCGGGTGTAGGCCTGTGCCCGCAATGTCGTACTCCGGGCCGCCGTAATCAGCGCCGTGTCCTTCGCCTCCTCCCCCCGCTCTTGCGCCAACCGCTTTCGCTGGTGCGCACTCTCCTCTTCCACCATCTTGGCCGCCTTGGCTTCTGCCTTGAGCGCCAACTCTACAGCTCCCGTAGCACTGGCTCCCGCCAACCGCTGCGCCCGCAGATCGTCCAGCAACGTATTTTCGATTCCCTCCAAGTCAGTGATTTGCGTCAGCAGCTCGGCACGCCTCTTGGCGTTGGCCGCCAAATCGGCTCGGGACGGCGCCGTTAGCCGAATACCAGACACATCGGCATTGTTGGCCGCAGTGGCTGCCTGCCACGGCTCCTGGGGTCCCCCAACCGGAATTTGTTGCGGATTCTTAGCGTAGGCACCCGTGGCCACGATTGGAAACACATTGTTAGCCAGTCCGTTTGGTGCCTTGATGGACCATCCCGATGACGTCATCCCGAACTGGTAGCCGGTGTCCTGGGCGAATACCGTCTGGCCTCCAGTGCCTGCCGTCATCCGGGCATAAACACCATTGGCCTTGGCCGCCACCCCAGTAGCGCCCTCCACAATAATCTCAGCAGCATCTGAGACGTTGACCGTCCCCCCCGACAACGCCGCACCGCCAATAGGTGGCTTGTTCTCTGTGGCCTCGATATCGGCAAGTTGCGCCCGAGCCTGAGCCTGCATCTTTTGCACCTCCCGGATACTCTCAACGAGCGAGGTCATCTGGCCTTCGGCGGGAACGTGGGCGTTGGCGCTCATTTTGCTGTTGTAGTCCGACAAATTACTCCAACCCCCAGACAGCAATCAGCCCAGCTATGGTCAGCAGAATGATGATTGCTCCCTCTCGTCGAACCAACGATGACTCGGCACGGGTTCGTTCGTCGGCGTAGAGTGCCGCCAGATACCGATCACGCTTGGCTGTCTTGCGCAGCGATGCCTGATTTTCCAACACCGCCGCAGCAGCCTCTCGCAACTTGTTGGCCGACTGCATCCGGGTGTGCGCTTGTCGCCACGGATCCGTGGGCGAAGCCGGGATGACCGCACTCCCCTTTGGCTGGCTAGCATGTCGCCCTTCCTTCAATGGAATGAAACTTTCTCGGTGAGACTGCGTCCCCCCGACCCCTTCCAGCCCGTTGTTATGTGGCGCCTTGAACACGGTCTCCACATCCAATCCCCCCCTCTTGCTATATGTTGGACCCACAATGGCACTCTCGGGCACCGGGGCAGTACGTGCCTCGATCTCCGCTCGTTCCCACAATCCCGCAATCACCGCAGCCAGCAAAAGAACAGCAAAGGTGATGCAGACGAAACCAAAGAATCCGACCGCCACTGCTCCCTCTGCCAATAAGTTCGTCATCTTATTCACTGGATTGCGTTGGCGAGATTTTGCCATCTGACTGAGGCAGAGAAAGGCTTGTAGAAGACAAAAAGCAGAATAATCCCGATGACTAGAATGACCCAGTGGTAGCCAGTGATGAAAGCAAGAGCAAGGGTGATGAAGATGATGAGCGCGGCGTGCGACACTGACATGGCCGACCGCGAAGTGTTGGCGGCGGTGTCGAACTCAGCCTGTCGGACCGAGTTGTCAAGACGGTCGTGAGTTAACCGCCCCAACTGGGCCGCATGGGCCTGGAGCTGTCGAGTTCGGTGCCGGAGCTCAGGACTCATTGCCTGTACCTGTGCTAGCTGATGATCGATGGTGCTGATGGTGTTGTTCGCCGACACATCAATCTGTTCGCCAATGTTGATGAGATCCCGGTTGGCTGCGGCTGCGCCGCTCTTGTCGCCACGGGAGACGGCTCGAGCATACTCACGATGGGTGACATCGTGTGATACAATGAGCTGATCGAGTGCTGTCATCTATCTTGAGAACCGATAGAAAAATGAAGCCGAACAGGACAGGCCTAGGGTGGAGCAATTCCTTGCTAGTCAATTGCTAATCTTACGCCAAATAGACCACCCCACTCAGCCCGCTGAAAATCATCAAGACCACCCCCACCCACAACGCAAGACGGGGAAAGGTGATGTCGGTCATCGCCGCCTCTCGAGCCTCCCCCATCATTCGCGCTATCGGGTCCCTAGTTAACACCACCGCTGCCCAAATCGCCAGCGCAATCAGCCCCACTTCCAACCCCGCAATCGCCAATGCTCGCCGCGTACGCGCCTTGGATTGCGACTCCAATATGGGCGCCGCCGCCTGAAACGCCGTCAGATGCGTCCGTGGATCCCTCTCCCCCGTCCCCCCCGTATGTGGTGTCATGTTCGCTCCCAGTTTCGCCGTCGCCGCATCAATCTTATTCTGCTCCACCTCCACCTCTTGCTCCAACTGCTGCACGTGCGCGTACAGCCCCGAAGAATGAGCCGCCTCGGTCAGCGCTGCCTGCCGATCTGTCTCCTGATTACTCAACGCTGACACTAGTTTGGTGCGAAAAGACGCCAAATACTGCTGCGTCGTGGGGGATGCGATCGGTGGGTTTGGTGTTGCCATTCGATGGATTGTCTACTCGCACCGACGATAATACAGATAGTAGCCTGCACTTGGGCTCGGCCGAACGATCATACAGACCTGTCCGGGCCGCAGCAGCAACGCCTTGGAGACTGGATCGAAACGCGACATCCCCGGCAGAATATCCTTGCCAACACCATTCTTGTTGTAGAACTTCTTGAGCTGCAACTTGGCCCACCGATCGGTCACGCTCGCATCGTCGGGACCCTTGAGCTTCTGGTGATACGGCACATCCCGGTGCGTCAGCACATTGAACTGCAACTCGACCAATCCCCGCACCACAATGTAGATTCCCTTTTGCGCCCACGCTGAACTGACCGCTGCTTTGACACTGTCATTCGGCAATTCCTTCGAAATCAGCACCACGGTGTCCCGTTCTGGCAAGAAGCCATTATTGTCGCCAAAGTTATCCATCTTTTCAATCTCTTCCACCAACGTCCCGATGTGGACGTGCCGCAATGCCTTGTCGATGTGAAACCGCACGTGCACGTCACCTATTCCCAAGGGCGCACCCGACGTCGTCCCTGACACCACAAAGTTGAGTTCCTTGTCTTGAAACTGCCGGTCCACATCCGCCGGACTGGCGCTCTGAAGGTACTCCACCATGTGCCCCAGATCTGCCAGCTGACTCAGCAGCGTCGCCCGGGCCGTGTAGAGCCGCCGAATGAACGACACTGTACCGACCGACTCGGATGCCCGACCCATTGTCGCCATCGAGGGTGTTTGCTGTCCTTCTGGAGAAGAGCGAACTGCAGCCGGAGAGGGCACTGGCTCACGGGTGGTCACCGGCGCCGGCCCGGCTGCCGCTTCCGCTGCGGCTTCCTCCGCCACATCCCCCATTACCGCTGCCAGCTCAGCGTCCGCCAATGCAGCCGCCGCCTCCACCAACTCTTCCCCCTCTCGCAAAGCCATCATCATCTCCCCCAGCCGGTTCCGCCCCTGGACCACTCCATCCTTCAACCATCCACCCCAGTACGCCTTGGCACCGCTGCGCTCATAGTGCACCAGGTTCACATTAAGCGCTTTGGTCGCCTTCAGAATCTGCTGAAACACCTCATCTTGGTCATATCGCGCCTGGAGGATCTTCATCATCGCCGCATCCCGGGCTGCTTCCCACTCCTTGGTCTTCAGCTTGGCGCCCTTGGCTGTATACAGCTTGCGTGTGCCGTGCTGCTTGGCCGTCGCTGGATCGGGCCCAATACTGCCACCCACTTCGAAATCCTTGGCAATCTCGGGCTTACTCGAGTGAAGTGCCTTGGCCGCTTGGAACGCCGCCTCAACCGATGGATACGTCCGTCCATCGATTGTCACCTGCACTGGCCAGAAGTTGGACAGCCTACGTCGCCAATCGGCCGGTACTTGCTTGCCCAAATCTTGCTTCGACTTGGACTTGGAGTAGAAGAGTTCGGTCTTGCCCGCTGCACTCATCGCGCCTACCATACCGAACGATACCTTGCCAGATCAATTCTCTCCCTTGGGATCACTTCCGGGCAACGTCTCTGACGACTTGACGAACTGAATCGTCTTCTGCTTGCGTGAGGTCGGCACCGGCGCCAATGCAAGAGGAGGTGATGGAGTGATTGGCTGGGGCGATTGCAGGGGCGGTGGCGGACCAGCAGGGCTGCGGGGGCTGAACTGGGGCGATTGCAGGGGCGGTGGCGGACCAGCAGGGCTGCGGGGGATAAGGACCGTAGGTGACGTTGGCTCGTAGGGTGCCACCTTTTCGGTCTCGGTCAGCGGCTCACGCATGAACATCTCTTTGCCGAACATGCGAATGGCCCAGTCCGAGACTGGCGGAGTGTCGCCCGGCGACCGAGGCCCGGGTGCTGGTGCTGCCACTGTCGGCACGCTGACCGGCTGTGGACGCTCCCACTGCGTCACTCCCTGCGCTACGTTCATGTAATAGACATTCTGTGTGTTGGGATCTATCGCCGACGTCCAACCCTCGGGCAACGGTGCTTCGGCTGTTGAAGTGGGCTCATATGTGGACGAAGTGGGCTCATATGTGGGCGACGTGGGCTGGTATACAGGAACTGGTCTCTCCCATTGAGTAATTTGCTGTACTTCGTTGTAATAGTAAATTTGTTTCGTCTCAGGATCTACTAGCGAAATCCATCCTTCTGGCAACAAAACAGAGTCTGTTGCCTTGGGCACCACTGAATGTGCTGATGCCGTTTCATAATATTCAGAGTAATGAGCGGGTTGTGTTGCAGATGTATTTGATTGATCCCGGTCCCGATCCTGTCGGACTCGGCGCTGCCGTCGCTCGATCTCGCCCGTGTTCTTCAACCGTTGGATCAGCTCCCGCCCCATACGACCAACCTCCTCCGACGTTGTGCCCTGCGGCTTATGTGTCATTCGTTCCACGTTCTCATCCGTAATGACGTAGATGGCAATGTTTTGCATCTGTAACTCTTGCCACAACAACTTGAACGAATATGGCACCCTCACAATGCTAAACGACATACCATGCCGTTGCACCGTCGTGTTGTTTACGCAGTTGTCTTCCGACCGCTCGAACGTCAGCGGACCATCCTTGTACGGACTGAGGAACACGTCCCGTGTCTCATTGTAAACCGCAATCGTCCCCGACTCGTTGCAAATCGCCAACTTGAAGTCATCCGAACGCTCCATCATTGATTCCTGAAGGAATCCCGACATGCCGTGGCCCAGCAAACCATCCCGTTCCATCTCACCAATACGCAGACCACCGTCCTTAGAGCGACCCTGCACCGGCTGCCGTGTCAGTTGCGTCCGCGGACCCCGTCCCCGAAAGTTGATCTTGTCCTTGGTCATGTGCTTCAGCCGCATGTAGTACGTCGGACCAATGTAGATTTTGCTTTCCAGCTCCTCCCCCGTCTCACCATTGTACAGCGTGTTGTTCCCCGTCGGGGAGAACCCCCGTTTCTCCAGCATCTCGCCGTACTGGTGCACCTTCTCGCCCTTGTTCTCGAATGCGGTGCAATCGCCATAATATCCGTACTCGGCGGCCACTCCACCCACCAGCGATTCGATTAACTGGCCAATGGTCATGCGAGAGGGAATGGCGTGGGGGTTAATGATAATGTCGGGCCGCAGTCCGTTGCTCATGAATGGCATATCGCCCTCATCCACAATCCGTCCAACTGTGCCCTTTTGCCCACAACGACTGCACATCTTGTCACCCTGCGCTGGCCGCCGCCACTCTCGCACCCGCACCTTGCCAACCCGAAAACCGTCGTCGCCCTCGGAAATGTACACCCGATCCACCGTGCCTTTGGCTCCCTTCTTGGTACCAACCGACTGGTCGCGGAATTCTCCCGGCGCCTGGGCGCTCATCGCCGCCTTGCCGATGACAATCTGCTTTTCGGTGATTGGCGTGTTAACCGGCAGGAACCCTGAAGCATCCAGCAGCCCATAGTCATAGCCCGCCTTGCGGTAGAGCACCTGCGGATCATCGGTGTTCATGAAGCTGCTATTGATCACCGTTCCAGCCACCTTCTCGCTCTCCTCTCGCGACTCGTACATGGAATAGTACGTGGTTGCGAAGAGCCCCCGCTCCACCGATGCTCGGTTCAGCAGCACGGCATCCTCCACGTTGTACCCGTTGTAGCTACAAATGGCGACAATGACGTTAACTCCGTAGGGATTTTCCTCGTGGTTGATGTAGCCCAAATATCGGCTCTTGGTAAGCGGAATCTGTCCGTAGTGCAACACCAGCATACTCTTGTCAATTCGGCTTTCGTAGGCGGTGGACGGCACCGACACCCCTTGCTTACTCTGTCCACACGCAAACACGTTTCGTGGGAGCTGATTGTTCTCGGGGTAGACGATCTGGTTCCCCATCACCCCCAGAATCAGTGACGGATGAATCTCAATGGCGCTGTGCCGAGAGGTAAACTCTTCGGTCGACATCGCCAACAGCATCGTGTTCGTCTCTTGCACATCGATGTAGGTCAGTGGCGCAGCGGTTCCGAGCAACTGCTCGTTATTGCTGCTGGGGGTGACGCTGGTGGTGCCGTCCGCCTTGCTCGCCAACCCCCGAGTTAACTCGATCCAGGTGGCCGTCGGTGAGTTAACTACCTTGTTCTGGGCCGGAAGCGTGAAGATAGGCCGTCCCTGGTGTACCGCCAACACCGGCCGTGTCACCCGACCTGGCGACACCAACAAATGCACCTCATCCCGCAGCCGATCGTATGAGCAAGAGGTGAGGGTGTCGATGAGACCGTTGGCCCGAAACAGTCGCAGTCGCTCAATTAGCTCATGTGGCTTGGGGACAAAGCCTACCCAGTAGCCGTCCATGAAGAGTTTGGTCATGTTAACTCGCTGTGTCGGGGTGGCGTCGATCAGCCGGGTCAGTCCATGGGCCACGACCGCCCGCATGATCGGTTCTGAATCCGCACCCGGAGTTACCATTGTAGAGATGGCCAGATGCTTGTGCAGACCGACGTTGCCACCATCTGGAGTGTCAACCGGATCGATGTAGCCCCACTGAGTTGCGTGCAGGAACCGCGGTCCAATCACCTTGGCACTGGCGTCCAGCGGCAGATTGAGCTTCCGAAGCTGGGCCAGGGCCGAGTTGAAAGAGAGGCGATTGAGGTCTTGGACCACGCCGTCCTTTCGCGTGTGCTCTTGCGCACCCCACGATCCCTTGAATGCCTTGCGCATTCCCTTGTCCAGCAACCGGTCGCTGAAAAATGCCTTGAGATTGTTCTGGACCAGCGATGCAAGGTTATCCTTGTAGACCGCCTCGTGGTAGTAAAATTCCTTGTCAATCCGTGTGGTGATGGCCTTGGAATCGATCTTGTAGTACTCCCGCGCCAGATCAAAGAGCAGGTTGCCAGAGAGCTCAACTCGCTTCATGGCAAAGCTGTCCCGATCAGTAGACTCCTCAACTCCCGAGTAGACCCGGAGCATCCGGAGCACCATGTAACCGATAAACAGCGCCTTCTCACGGAACGCATCTTCGCCAATGTGTGGCAATAGGAAGTCGGTCAGAATCTCGAGACCGTGGGTCCGCCCCTTGCCCTTGGTGAACATACCGATGAAGGCCTGGGCGGTCTCAGGTGTGTAGATGCGGCCGGTGTCGTGGACCGATGGGATCAACACCCGTTGGTATCGTGTGTACTCTTCGCCTACCCCCAGGATGGCCTCGACGATATCGCGATCGCTATCCAGTCCCAAAGCCCGCATCACGGTGAACAAGGGCATCGGCATCTTGACGTTCGGTAACTTGACCACAATCTGCCCCCCCTCTTGCTTTTCGTTGCCCTTGACCATCCTGATTGACAGGTTCCGCTGCGGCTTGGACGGGTCGGACGAGATCGAGCGGATGTCCACTGCGTATGAATACTCGTCCGAATTGAGCTCTCGTATGTTGAGCATATTGTTGGCAAATGTCTCCTGCGGGACGATGACCTTTTCCTTGCCGTCGATGATGAAATAGCCACCGGGATCATTCCGCCCTTCGCCGAGCGACGCTCGCATCATCCGGGGGAGCCCCTGCAAATAGCAGTGCTCACCACCCAGCATGATTGGGAGCCACATCAGTCCAATGTCATCGAATTTTTGCCATATCTCCTTCCGTTCGCCGCCTTCAGGATGGGTGACGATCCGAACCTCGGCGGTCTGGGTCACGTAGGCAGCGTAGGTGGCGTTCCGAAGACGAGCTAGATTGGGATACATCGGCTTCTGGACGCCTTGGTCGATGTAGGTGGGCTTGTGGAACTGGAGGAGCGAACCGTCGCGGCCACCAATGTAGACCTCGCAGCGGTAGCGGTAGTCGTCGAGCTCGGGGTCGTGATTGCGAACGACGACAAGTGGATTGTTGCGGCGGATAATCTCTCGCAGCCCGTCTCGGGCGAAGCGGTTGTAGGAATCGATATGGTGGGCCACAAGGTGATCGGTGCGATGCCGGAACATTGCAACGATGATGTGCCAAGGCATTTCCCGATTAGCAGCCATTGTCTATCCTTACACTTGGAAAGCTTAAGTAGTGTTTGGCGTACATTATTGTGGTTGACGGATGTACACCGCTCCACCATCGGTTCCACCTGTATCATCACGTCTCGCCCCGACCACTATCGTGTTGCCCGAGACCGCCGCCGAATATCCAAAATTGTCGTCATTGTTGAGGGTCAGCGTTCCTAGCCCCGGCAAATTATCGCCGTTCGCTACCTTGGACCAGTTGCCGCTTTCACGGATGTACACCGCTCCACGATTATCATCACGTCTCGCCCCGACCACTATCGTGTTGCCCGACACCGCCGCTGAATATCCAAACTGGTCGTCATTGTTGAGGCTCAGCGTTCCTAGCCCCGGCAAATTCTCGCCGTTCGCTACCTTGGACCAGTTGCCGCTTTCACGGATGTACACTGCTCCACTACCGATTCCACCTGTACTATCAAATGGCGCCCCGACCACTATCGTGTTGCCCGACACCGCCGACGAAAATCCAAACTGGTCAGAATTGTTGAGGGTCAGCGTTCCTAGCCCCGGCAAATTCTCGCCGTTCGCCACCTTGGACCAGTTGCCGCTTTCACGGATGTACACCGCTCCACGATTTATTCCACCCGTATCATCAAGTGGCGCCCCGACCACAATCGTGTTGCCCGAGACCGCTACCGAATTTCCAAAATTGTCGGCATTGTTGAGGGTCAGCGTTCCCAGCCCTGGCAACTCCACCCCATTCGCCACCTTGGACCAGTTGCCGCTTTCACGGATGTACACCGCTCCACGATCGGTTCCACCTGTATCATCAAATGGCGCCCCGACCACTATCGTGTTGCCCGAGACCGCTACCGAAGATCCAAAAATGTCGTCATTGTTGAGGGTTAGCGTTCCTAGCCCCGGCAAATTATCGCCGTTCGCTACCTTGGACCAGTTGCCGCTTTCACGGATGTACACCGCTCCACGATTATCATCATTTGGCGCCCCGACCACTATCGTGTTGCCCGACACCGCTACCGACAATCCAAAAAAGTTGGAATTGTTGAGGGTCAGCGTTCCTAGCCCCGGCAAATTCTCGCCGTTCGCTACCTTGGACCAGTTGCCGCTTTCACGGATGTACACCGCTCCACGATTTAATCCACCCGTATCATCATATGGCGCCCCGACCACTATCGTGTTGCCCGACACCGCTACCGACAATCCAAAACTGTCGAAATTGTTGAGGGTCAGCGTTCCTAGCCCCGGCAAATTATCGCCGTTCGCCACCTTGGACCAAGGTGAACTTGATATACTAAATGATAAACTAATAGGTTGCCATGTTCCTGTGGCACCTCGGGGAAATGCTTCCCGAACTACGCCAATCCCGAACGATGGATTCAGAATCCCACCGCCGCTGTTTATCGAACTTTGCGGGGTGCGAGTGCTGAGCAATCCCACCATTGTTCCACTGCGCCGAGACAACGAGGAGTTGTTCCAGCCTGACAAGGAACGCAAAAGGCCCGCCTTGGTGACATTTGGCGGCAAAGGTGGCATGTTTATTATAGACACTATATATATATCGTGGGTGTGAACTCGAAAAGTTAGTTAACCTAACTAGGGTCTAGAGCACTGCAATCACGCCGACTAGCAGCGCTGCGTAGCGGAAGACAACCACCCCCGACAGGATCGCAATAAGCACTGCCCACGACAGACCCACCTTGTTCTCCTTGCAGAGCGTGTTGAGGAGCCAGGTCATCAACGCCATCGCCACCACCAACACAATTGTCTCGGTAGCATCTCGCTGCGCAATCCCCGTGAGAAAGACAAATGCGGCGATGATGAGGTAGGCAAAGGCCGGCCAGCAGAGATCGCTGACAGCCTGGTCGAGAAACTTGCGGCTGGTGCGCACACCGGCGTTGACCGAGTTGCTCACAGTGTCCATTACATAGAGAACAGAAAAACTCGTATCACATCAGCCTCCTCAGATCCATCCCAACTTCCGATATCAAAAACTCGTGCGTCCGAAGGTAGACCATCGCCTTGTTATAAATTATTACAATTAGCAGTACGCTGACTAACGACACAGACCCGCCACCCGAAAGCCACGGAAATCGAACATCATAACACAAGCAATGACAATACGAAATACACCATAACCCACATCACTACGCCAATGTGAACTTGACCTAGTGGTGTCTCAATAAAACGACTGTCATCACCGCTGTTTCGGCGCTCTCATCCTTCCCTCATTCTCTTGCATCAACCACCATATCCCCGCATCCAACTTCTTAACTTGATCTCGAAACCTTAACTCGATTCACGCCCCCGGCAGCCACTTAGGCGCCAGCTCCACTTGGTTCCCCAAGAACTTCGGGATCCCCCGCACCCGACCTGCAAGAGGGGAGCCAAGGGCTGCGGAGCCCACCTTGTCCACGGTGTCCAGGACGTCCCACCACAACGACCTGAGCGGACCCGCCGCCGCTCCTCCGCGTTGCTTCCGCGTCCCCCGCGGACCGCACCGACGCACACAGCGACAGCCACACCGCCCTCGGCACACGCATCTCGCCGCACACTTGCACCCATCCCTACCCCTCTTGCAACAACCCCAAGCTCGACGGGTCCGACGCCTACCGCCCTGCATTGTCGTGTTGTGGGTCTGGTTGCCCTCGGCACGCGACCCACCAATATCCACGCTCTTAACCAGCCGACGGTCGGCGGGATCGATGCTGAGCGGCAGGTCCAGGTCGCTGGTGACCGAACGTAGCGTGTTGGTCTGGAGCCTCGGATCATAGGGAAAAAGGATGCTGTCCCGAGTGGTGTTGCGGGCCCCGCCTCGGCGAACAGTGCGCTTAGCCCCATGGCCACCACCGCGGCGGCATGAGCTTCGCCACCGCGTTTGTGAGCGCTTCGTCCTTGGCTTCTTGCTTGACAAGGTACGCTTGGACATCTGCTGCCTTCGCCCGAGAAGAAAGCGTCCGCTCCGACCATGGAGTGGGGCAGCCTCGGGCACCCATCGCTGCAGCGGTGATCCCGCCAATCCCAATCTGGCTAGGGTTAACCCACTTGGCGGTGGCGGCCATCGGGGACAAGCGGTAGCCCTGCGGGCCAGAAGCTGCAAGAGGAGGAGAGGGCCAGTGTGGGATCAGGGAAAAGGACTGCTGCGGCCACGGCATCCACCAGTGTTCGCGGGGGTAGTAGTACTCTCCATTGAGCGGGCAAGGCGGCTGGGGCGTGGCCGGTCCTCCTGGAGGCAGGTATGGAACAGGGGGCAACTCTACGACGCTGAGGCTCATCCTGTCGCTGGCTGTTATGAACGTGGATTATCTTGCTCAGTAAATGTCCACGTGCGTTAGCATGTGCCGACGGCAGCACCACTTGACCAGTTGCAATTTGTCCATCGCCTTGGCCTCGATCGACGGCGTCAGATCCTTGGTGTTGGTGAGATATTCTAGGGGCTTTTGGGCGTCGCAGCCGGCTTCAGCCTTGGCCCGCTGCACCTCGTCGACATAGGTCATGTACTTGCTCGCCAGTCGTTCGCCACACGTGAAACACCGCATCGGGATGAGCGACATCGCTGTGTCTGTGCTAATAACAGAAAAGCGCCTCTCCATTTCAATTTGTCGGCCCTTGGACGCCTTTGACAACCTCTGAACGGGATGGAGTGGGGTTCTCACATTGGTCCCATCTCCATCTGCGGTGTCTCGCCGAACGACAGCACCGCATTGCACCAGCCAGATACATTCTTGTTGAATTCGCCGTACTTCTTGGTGATCTGCTTGAAGAGGTCGTTGGCCGCCGGTGCCCGTCTGCCGTAGAGATTGCTGTGCCATGCCTTGAACTCCTCCAGCACCGGCTCCTTCCGCAACAGCGAACCCTCCCGGAACGAAACCCGTTCCTCCAAGAACTC